>Ga0247742_10000226_pt1 | contig 48650 bp, 52 predicted proteins | sample UWRJL208509C2_FD_180944 | JGI IMG/M metagenome (GOLD analysis project Ga0247742, IMG submission 180944) | Plant litter microbial communities from Arlington Agricultural Research Station in Wisconsin, United States - UWRJ-L208-509C-2 | ecosystem: Environmental > Terrestrial > Plant litter >...
CGATCGGCATTCCAACCAGCATGTTCACCGTGATCTTCGCCTTGGCGCGGACTGTCGGCTGGATCTCCCACTGGAAGGAAATGCTCTCCAGCCCGTACAAGATTGGCCGTCCGCGCCAGCTGTACACCGGCTACGAGTCGCGTGATATCACCAAGCTGGAAGACCGCAAGTAAGACCTGTCTTGCGATAAGGTTTTAGCTGCGACCGGAAACGGCCTCTATTTATATAGAGGCCGTTTTTGTTTGGGCCGTTTTTGTCTGAGCGACACAGACCTTCCAAACTACCCCATCCAACCGTGGGCGCGAGCCTGCTCGCGAAAGCACCGTGTCAGGCGCTGTGATGCGCAGCAGGGGCGACGTCTTCGCGAGCAGGCTCGCTCCCACAGGGGTTGCACTCACCTCAGCAGCAAGGCCAACCGCCGCGCACGGAAACCCTACAGACAAAAAATGCCCCGGTCTCACGACCGGGGCATTTCCTGTTACTGCTTACGATGCTTTAGAAGCAATCAGTGAGATACCGCCCCACTCGCCCCCAAACCGGTTTGCGAACGCACGAACTGCGGGAAGAACAACGCCCGCTCGTTCGCGGCGGCCGCGGACTTGTCAGTGATCGAGAAGAACCAGATCCCCACGAACGCGATGATCATCGAGAACAGCGCTGGGTACTCGTACGGGAAGATCGCCTTCTCGTGATGCAGGATCTGCACCCAGATGGTTGGGCCGAGGATCATCAGGCCTACGGCACTGACCAGACCCAGCCAGCCACCAATCATCGCACCGCGAGTGGTGAGCTTTTTCCAGTACATGGAGAGCAACAGCACCGGGAAGTTGCAGCTCGCCGCGATGGAGAACGCCAGGCCTACCATGAACGCGATGTTCTGGCTTTCGAACAGGATACCCAAGCCAATCGCCAGCACTGCCAAGGCAATGGTGGTGATTTTCGAGACGCGGATCTCATCCTTCTCGTTGGCCTTGCCTTTCTTGATCACGCTGGCATACAGGTCGTGAGACACCGCCGATGCACCGGCCAGGGTCAAGCCGGCCACTACGGCCAGGATGGTCGCGAACGCTACCGCCGAGATGAAGCCGAGGAAAATACTGCCACCTACCGCGTTGGCTAGGTGCACCGCCGCCATGTTGTTACCGCCCAACAGCGCGCCAGCAGCGTCTTTGAAGGCCGGGTTGGTGCTGACCAGCAGGATCGCGCCGAAGCCGATGATGAAGGTCAGGATGTAGAAGTAACCAATGAAGCCGGTTGCGTACAGCACGCTCTTACGCGCTTCCTTGGCGTCGCTCACAGTGAAGAAGCGCATCAGGATGTGCGGCAGGCCAGCGGTACCGAACATCAGTGCCAGACCCAGGGAGAATGCGGAGATCGGATCTTTCACCAAGCCGCCTGGGCTCATGATCGCTTCACCTTTAGGGTGAACCTTGATCGCCTCGGCAAACAGCATGTTGAAGTCGAAGTTGACGTGTTTCATCACCATCAGCGCCATGAACGAGGCACCGGACAGCAACAGCACTGCCTTGATGATCTGTACCCAGGTGGTCGCCAGCATGCCGCCGAACAACACGTAGAGGCACATCAGGATACCCACCAGGATCACCGCCACATGGTAATCGAGGCCGAACAGCAGCTGGATCAGCTTGCCGGCACCGACCATTTGCGCGATCAGGTAGAACGCCACCACCACCAGGGAGCCACACGCGGACAGCGAGCGAATCTGGGTTTGCCCGAGGCGGTAGGACGCCACGTCGGCAAAGGTGTATTTACCCAGGTTACGCAGGCGCTCGGCGATCAGGAACAGAATGATCGGCCAGCCCACCAGGAAGCCGATCGAATAGATCAGGCCATCGTAGCCGGAGGTGAACACCAGCGCGGAAATCCCCAGGAAGGACGCCGCCGACATGTAGTCGCCAGCAATCGCCAGACCGTTCTGGAAGCCGGTGATCTTGCCGCCGGCCGCATAGTAGTCAGCCGCCGAGTTGTTTTTCTTGGACGCCCAGTAGGTGATGTACAAGGTTGCGCCCACGAATGCCACGAACATCAGGATCGCGGCGACGTTCAGCGGTTGTTTCTGCACTGCGCCGGTCAGGGCGTCAGCCGCCCAGGCACCCGGTGCGAATGCCGCAACACTCAATAAAGCCAGTAGACGCCGGATCATTGCTGAGCCTCCTTGAGAATCGCATTGTTCAGGTCGTCGAACTCGCCATTGGCGCGGCGCACGTAGATCCCGGTGAGGATAAAGGCCGAAACAATCAGCCCGACACCAATCGGTATCCCCCAGGTAATGGATGACTCAGGACTGAGCTTGGCACCCAATATATGCGGTCCGTAAGCAATCAGAAGAATGAAACCGGAGTAAAGCCCGAGCATGATCGCCGAGAGAATCCAGGCGAACTTTTCCCTTTTTCGAACAAGCTCCTTGAAGCGCGGGCTGTTCTGAATAGAGAGGTAAATGCTGTCGTTCATTGTTTTTATCCTCGCAGCACAAATTATTGTTGGAACGGTACCTACTCTATGCGGCTCTGGAAGACGTTCCAGACGACCTTAGTATTAGAACGACATGACAGAATCGCCATTTTCCAGCACACACAAAAAAATGTGGGAGCTAGCCTGCTAGCGATTGCGTTGTGTCAGCCAACATCATCGCTGGCTGACACACCGTTATCGCTAGCAGGCTAGCTCCCACAGAGTCTTTCGCATGGGCTGACCAGAAGCGTCAGCTCAGATCATTTGGTCCAGTCGGCGACGCGATCCGGGTGTTTGGCCACCCAGTCTTTCGCTGCGGCGTCAGGCTTGGCGCCGTCCTGGATCGCCAGCATGACTTCGCCGATTTCGTCTTTCGATGCCCATTGGAAATTCTTCAGGAACTTGGCCACTTCCGGCGCCTTGGCTTCCAGGCCTTTGCTGCCGATGCTGTTCACGGTTTCCGCCGCGCCGTACACGCCTTTCGGGTCGTCGAGGAAGCGCAGTTTCCACTTGGCGAACATCCAGTGCGGCACCCAACCGGTGACGGCGATGGATTCGTTTTTCTTCTCGGCACGGGTCAGCTCGGCAATCATGCCGGCGCCGGAACTGGCCTTGAGGGTGTAGTTGCTCAGGCCGTAATCCTTGATCGCCTGGTCGGTCTTGAGCATCACGCCTGAACCGGCGTCGATGCCGACGATGCGGCCCTTGAAGCTGTCATCGGTCTTCAGGTCTTCGATCGACTTGGCCTTGACGTACTCCGGCACGATCAGGCCGATTTTCGCGTCCTTGAAGTTCGGGCCGTAGTCGACGACCTGGTCTTTGTTCTTGGTCCAGTAATCGCCGTGGGTCACTGGCAGCCAGGCGGAAAGCATGGCGTCGAGCTTACCGGTGGCAACGCCCTGCCACATGATCCCGGTGGCAACGGCTTGCAGCTTCACGTCATAGCCGAGCTTCTGCTTGATCACTTCAGCCGCAACGTGAGTCGTCGCCACGCTGTCGGACCAACCGTCGACGTAGCCAATGGTCACTTCTTTCGCAAAGGCTTGCGTGGAGCCAATCGCAAGCACCAGAGCGGCACCTGCGCCTAAAAGTCGTCGCATCTTCATCGTTACTTCCCCGAAAGTGCTGCGCTCGACGGATGCCGAGCGGCGTCAACGTATTGTTATGGTGCACAGCGCCCCCATCACGCCCACCGCAAACTCGTTCGAACATCAGCGGAGTACTGACGCCTCGATAATCAACCTGACGCCAACTGCGACCTGCTCTGCCAGCGACCTCAAGGCAACGAGAAACGACATCAGAACGCCAGTAACCGATGCAACGGCAAATTCGCCGCTGATCCCGCCCGAACTTTGCATGTCAAAACCATGCAGAGGCCCAAGCGCCGCTCAAATGCAGGTAACATGCGCCGCTTTGCTCCCAGACGGCCTGACCATGTCCGCGACATCCCGCTTCCCGTTTCCGGCTTATCTTTTCGCCTGCCTGCTGGGGCTGTTCGCCCTCGGTGGCTTTTGGTATGGCCTCGGCAAACCGGTGATTCTGCCGGACGTGGCCAGCGCCACGCACAAGCTGCAATGTGCGTCGTATACGCCGTTCGACAAGGACCAGTCGCCATTCGATCAACCGTTCAAGCTGCGCCCCGAGCGCATGGACGCCGACCTGGCGTTGCTGGCTACGCGCTTCGAATGCATCCGCACCTATTCCATGACCGGTCTTGAAGCCCTGCCCGACCTGGCGCGCAAACACGGCTTGAAGTTGATGATCGGCGCCTGGGTCAACGGCAACCCGGTGGACACCGCCAAGGAAGTCGACCTGCTGATCGCTTCGGCCAACGCCAACCCGGACGTGGTCACGGCCGTGATCGTCGGCAACGAAACCCTGCTGCGCAAGGAAGTCACCGGCGCGCAATTGGCGAAATTGATCAAACAGGTCAAAAGCCAGGTCAAGCAACCTGTCACTTACGCCGATGTCTGGGAGTTCTGGCTCAAGCACCCGGAAATCGCCCCGGCGGTGGATTTCCTGACCATTCACTTGCTGCCGTATTGGGAAGACGAGCCCTCGAACATCGACGCCGCCCTGCACCACGTCGCCGAAGTGCGCCAAGTGTTTGGCAATCGTTTTGCGCCCAAGGACGTGATGATCGGCGAGACCGGCTGGCCCAGCGAAGGCCGCCAGCGTGAAACCGCCCTGCCGAGCCGGGTCAATGAAGCCAAGTTTATCCGCGGCTTTGTCGCGATGGCGGAGCAGAACGGCTGGCACTACAACCTGATCGAAGCCTTCGACCAACCGTGGAAACGGGCGAGCGAAGGCGCGGTCGGCGGCTACTGGGGGCTGTTCGATGCGGATCGCCAAGACAAAGGCGTGTTGGCCGGTCCGGTGTCGAACGTGCCGTACTGGAAACAGTGGCTGGCGGTGGGCGGCTTGATTTTCCTCGGCACGCTGATCCTCGGTGGACGTGTGCGCAGCACCCGTGCGGCGCTGGTCCTGCCATTGCTCGGCGCCCTCGGGGCCTGTTCGATCGGCGCCTGGGGTGATCTGGCACGGGTCACCACCCGCTTTACCGGCGAATGGCTGTGGGTCGGGTTGCTGGCGGCATTGAATCTGCTGGTGCTGGCCCACGCTGCACTGACCCTGAGTGCGCGCACCGGCTGGCGCGAACAAGCCTTCCAGGTCCTGGAACGCCGGGCTGGCTGGCTGGCGACCGCTGCCGGTTTCGCCGCCGCAGTGATGATGCTCGAGCTGGTTTTCGACCCGCGCTATCGCAGCTTCCCGAGCATGGCGTTCATCCTCCCGGCGCTGGTGTACCTGTGCCGCCCGGTGCGCGTGCCGCGTCGGGAAATCGCCGTGTTGACCTTCTTTATCGGCGCCGGCATCGCCCCGCAGTTGTTCCGCGAAGGGTTGGAAAATCAGCAGGCGTGGGGTTGGGCGCTGGTGAGTGTGCTAATGGTCGCGGCGTTGTGGCGCTGCTTGCGGGTTCGCTGATCATTGGGCGACGGGCTTGTGTGGCGAGGGGGCTTGCCCCCGTTGGGTCGCGAAGCGGCCCCCTAAGTCCTTTCAGATAAATCGAGTTGTGAAATGACGGCAAACAAGCGGGCTGCCCGCGAAATGTCCGGTCAGGCGCTACGCGGAGCCCTGACCAACCGCAAAGCCGCAATCACCACGGCAAACACCGCAAACGTGGTGTTGTACAACGCCAGTGCCGGAAACCCGAACACCAGCGCCAGCACTGCCAGCCACCAGCCGCCGCGCCCTGGCAACACGAAACTGACCAGCGCCGAGACCAACGCCGCCCAGCCCAATACCTGGAAGTGAATCATCAGCCCCAGGTTGGACCGTACCAGGCATTCCCAACGACTGGCCTCATCGGCGCAAATGCCGACCCACTGGGCGTCCTCCATGAATCCGTAGCGTGCCCCATAACTGGCGGCCAGCCACAACGGCAGCAACACGAGCAACAGAATCACGGGCAAACGACGGGACATGGAGCACTCCAATTCACGAAAAACGGCGGCCAGCTTAATCGCCCTCCGGCCTGACGCAAGCAATAACAACACTTAACTGTTCACTCAATCACCGCAAAGTGTATCGTCCAGCTACTATCTACCCGGAATTAGCCTGTTTGGTGCCGACCCATGGCACTTTGGCGCAACCGCGGTGGTCATAGCCTGCGAACTTCATTCGGCACCTTCCTCTAAGGGATTTAGTCATGCTCCGACCCTTGCGCCTTGTCGCCCTGTTTGGCGGCCTTATTTTGAGTGCGTCCGCACTGGCGGTGGACATCGACGCCGCCAGCTATGGCTACCCCTTGACCAACCCCTTCGAGGCGACCATCGCCACGACACCACCGGACTTGCGGCCCGAACTGCCCTCCAACGAGGACATCGACCAGCAGGACCGCAGCCTGACCTTGCGCCCGGAACGAGAGTTCATCCTTCCGGACAATTTCTGGGCGGTGAAAAAACTCACCTACCGCATCGCCACCCAGGACAAACCCGCGCCACTGATCTTCCTGATCGCCGGCACCGGCGCGCGCTATGACAGCAGCCTCAACGAATACCTGAAAAAGCTCTACTACAAGGCCGGTTACCACGTGGTGCAACTGTCGTCGCCCACCAGCTTCGACTTCATCAGCGCCGCCTCGCGCTTTGCCACGCCGGGCGTGACCAAGGAAGACGCCGAAGACATGTACCGGGTGATGCAGGCCGTGCGGGCGCAAAACCCGAAACTGCCGGTCACCGAGTATTACCTCACCGGCTACAGCCTCGGCGCCCTCGATGCGGCGTTCGTCGCCCACCTGGACGAAACCCGCCGCAGCTTCAATTTCAAGAAAGTCTTGCTGCTGAACCCGCCGGTCAACCTCTACACCTCGATTACCAACCTCGACAAACTGGTACAGACCGAGGTCAAGGGCATCAACAGCACCACTACATTCTATGAACTGGTGCTGAACAAGCTGACCCGCTACTTCCAGCAAAAGGGCTACATCGACCTCAATGACGCCCTGCTCTACGACTTCCAGCAATCCAAGCAGCACCTGACCAACGAACAGATGGCCATGCTGATCGGCACCTCGTTCCGCTTCTCGGCGGCCGACATTGCCTTCACCTCGGACCTGATCAACCGTCGCGGCCTGATCACTCCGCCGAAATTTCCTATCACCGAAGGCACCAGCCTGACGCCGTTCCTCAAGCGTGCGCTGCAATGCGACTTCGACTGCTACCTGACCGAACAAGTGATCCCGATGTGGCGCGCCCGCACCGACGGCGGCAGCTTGCTGCAACTGGTCGACCAAGTGAGCCTGTACGCGTTGAAGGATTACTTGCACGACAGCCCGAAAATCGCCGTGATGCACAACGCCGACGACGTGATCCTCGGCCCGGGCGACCTCGGTTTCCTGCGCAAGACCTTTGGCGATCGCCTGACCGTTTACCCACTGGGCGGCCACTGCGGCAACCTTAACTACCGCGTCAACAGCGACGCCATGCTGGAGTTCTTCCGTGGCTAAATACCTCCTGCTTATCGCTGCGTTACTCTGTGCCGGCGTGGCCAACGCCGACAACAGCAAGGCCAACGCCCCGGTGGTGGTCGATTCCGACGGATTCAAGGAGCCGCTGACCAAACTCAAGTTCAACCCGGGCCTGGACCAGCGTGAATTCGAGCGCTCGACGCTCAACGCGCTGAACGTCTACGACCCGCTGGAAGAGTGGAACCGCCGCGTCTACCACTTCAACTACCGGTTCGATCAGTGGGTGTTCTTGCCGGTGGTCGATGGCTACCGCTACATCACTCCGAGCTTCTTGCGCACGGGTGTCAGCAACTTCTTCAACAACATCGGTGATGTACCGAACCTGTTGAACAGCCTGCTGCAGTTCAAAGGCCAGCGCTCGCTGGAAACCACCGCGCGCTTGTTGCTTAACACCACCATCGGCATCGCGGGCCTGTGGGACCCGGCCACGGCCATGGGCCTGCCGCGCCAGAGCGAAGACTTCGGCCAGACCCTGGGCTTCTACGGGGTTCCAGGCGGCGCCTACTTCGTGCTGCCGATCCTCGGCCCGTCCAACCTGCGCGACACCGGCGGCCTGGTCGTGGACTTCTCGGCCGAGTCAGCCATCAACTTCCTCAACGTCTCGGAAGTCAGCTCCAACCATCCGGAAGTCTGGGCCCTGCGCGCCGTCGATCGTCGCTACCAGACCAGCTTCCGCTACGGTCAGCTGAACTCGCCATTCGAATACGAGAAAGTGCGCTACGTGTACACCGAGTCGCGCAAGTTGCAAATCGCCGAGTAATTACACGGCAACCAAAAAGGCCATTCGATGCGAGTCGAATGGCCTTTTTACATTCCGGCGACGCAGTACGTGTCACTCAGGCCTGCGGCTCCCGATCAAGCGTCGACCACCAGCACCTGCCCCGTGATGAATCCATCGACCGAACGCTCGAATGCTTTGCCGACCAAGCTTGCGGGGACTGGCTGGAAGCCCGGCATCATCTCGCCGTAGACATCCCAGGCCTCGGTCAGCACGGTGGGGTTCACCACATTGATCCTGATGCCTCTGGGCAACTCATGGGCGACGCATTTGACGAAGGTATCGATGGCGCCGCTGGTGGTCGCGTCGGCGATGGCCCACGGAATCGGCTTCATGTTCAAGATCCCGGAAATCAACGTGAAGGATCCGCCGTCGGCAATGTACTCGGCGCCTATCTTCACCAGATTAATCTGGCCCACCAGTTTGCTGGCAATGGTCGTGCTCCACTGCGCGTCCGTCATATCAACAAACGGCGCGTATTCACACACGCCCACTGTATTGACCACCGCATCAAACTTACCGACGATTTTGAATAAGTTAACGATGGAGGCGGGATCGGTAATATCAACCTTGCAATCACAGCCCTCGCCAGAGCGACTTGCGGTAATGACCCGATGTTTACTCATCCCCGAAAGTGCCGCTTGACCCATTTTCCCTTGCGCGCCAATAACAATTACAGTTTTCATCAATAACCTGCCAGAGCGTAAATATTTGTTTAAAACGCTGACAGTCTAAAAAGCCGCGAATACAATCAACAACAATATTTACTTGTAAGCGATACAAGCAATCATGGTAGATCGAATCGAAATCAAGCACATGCGGGTGTTCATGCACCTGATGAAAGAGAAGAATGCTTCGCGGGTCGGCTTGAACGTAGGCCTTTCGCAACAAGCCATCAGTGAATACCTGAAAAAGCTGCGCGAGGAATATAACGATGTCCTGTTCCTCAGAAACGGTAATGGCCTGACGCCAACGGACTTTGCATTCGATCTGGCGAGCAAGTTCGAGCGGATACTGACGGAAGTCGACAAGTTAAATCTAGATACCACTTATGACCTGAAGAGTTTGAAACGAGAATACACGATCATTGCCAATGAACATGCTCAGCAAGCGATCATTCCGTTATTGGTGTCGACCGTCGTGGCCGCTGCCCCCAATGTCAGTTTTAAAATCCTTGATTTTTATCCTCAACACTACAAGGAGATGTTGTTATCCGGAGAAGCCGATCTACTGATTGGGTTCAAGGCATTTATAGATCAAGGACTTAATCAGATTGAATTGAAGCAAGATCATTACGCCTGCGCGGTAGGCAATCGCTCAAACTTGATTAACCAGATTCATCAGTTGAAGGATCTGGAAAAATTCCCGCATGTCGCCGTCAGCAACAGAAAAGACCAACTTAACGATACCGTGGACAGTTTCCTTAAAAAACACGACATTTCCAGAAGGGTCATCGCGGTATTGCCCTGCTACACCTCGTTGCAACGCTTCCTGGACGCCAATGACGTCATTACGTTCCTGCCTTCGGCGTTAGCGGCCGGGGCCAATCTCAGGCTGCTGGAGCTTGATGACCAGCCCGAAAGCTTTGACATTGTCGCCGCCTGGCACGGTCGGTCGTCGCACAACCAGTTTCACAAGTGGATGATCGAAACCCTGCTGCGCTTGAGTTGAGCTGTGGCCCGGCCGACATTGCCCTGTCAGCCCGTCGGCCACGCGCCGTTCACCTTCAGCTTTTGACCGAGCGCCAGATCTTGCCCACGGCCATCACCACCGCCAGCACCACCGCACCCGCCACGATCCCGGCCACGGCATTCAACAAGGTCGGCACGATAAACCCGGCGCCACCGGCACTGGCGCTGACACTTTCAATCCAGTGATGCACCACGGGTATGCCGTGGGTGAGGATGCCGCCTCCGACCAGGAACATCGCGGCGGTGCCGATCACGGACAGGCCTTTCATCATGTAGGGCGCTGCGCGCAGGATCACCCCACCGATGCTTTTCGCCATTTGTCCGGGTTTCTGGGTCAGCCACAGGCCGAGGTCGTCGAGTTTGACGATGCCCGCCACCAGGCCATAGACGCCGATGGTCATGACAATGGCGATGCCGGACAGCACGATCACTTGCTGGGTCAACGGGGCATCGGCCACGGTGCCCAGGGTGATGGCGATGATTTCAGCGGACAGAATGAAGTCGGTGCGGATCGCGCCTTTGATCTTGTCCCGCTCGAACGCCACCAGATCCACCGCCGGGTCGGCCACGGCTTCGACCAATTGCGCATGTTCAGCCTGATCGTCGGCCGCACTGTGCAAGTACTTGTGCGCGAGTTTCTCGAAGCCTTCGAAGCACAGGTAGGCGCCACCGATCATCAGCAGCGGCGTGACCAGCCACGGGATGAACACGCTGATCGCCAGCGCCGACGGCACCAGGATCAGCTTGTTGAGAAACGAACCCTTGGCCACCGCCCAGACCACCGGGATTTCCCGCTCGGCGCGCACGCCTGAGACTTGCTGGGCGTTGAGCGCGAGGTCGTCGCCGAGCACCCCGGCGGTCTTCTTCGCGGCCATCTTGGTCATCAACGCCACGTCGTCGAGGACGGCGGCAATGTCGTCGATCAGTAGCAACAGACTGCTTCCTGCCATGGATCAGGTGTCCTGTGAAAAGGGATGCTGCGCAGCATAGCGTGCCAAGGGGTCGCACGGGGCATTCTTGAGCCCCGCGCGAGGCCGGTGCTACCATGCGCAACCGCCAGAACAGGCAAGGAACCACCTGGTTTATGAGCACTATCCGCGAGCGCAATAAAGAACTGATCCTGCGTGCCGCCAGTGAAGAATTTGCCGACAAGGGCTTCGCTGCGACGAAAACCAGTGACATCGCGGCCAAGGCGGGATTGCCCAAGCCCAACGTCTATTACTACTTCAAATCCAAGGAAAACCTCTACCGCGAGGTCCTGGAAAGTATCATCGTGCCGATCCTGCAGGCCTCGACCCCGTTCAATGCCGATGGCGTGCCGAGTGACGTGCTCAGCGGCTACATCCGTTCGAAAATCCGCATCTCCCGCGACCTGCCCTTCGCTTCGAAAGTGTTCGCCAGCGAAATCATGCACGGCGCCCCGCACCTGAGCCCCGATCTGGTCGAGCAGCTCAACGGCCAGGCCAAGCACAACATCGCCTGCATCCAGACCTGGATCGACCGCGGCCAGATCGCCCCCGTCGACCCCAACCACCTGATGTTCAGCATCTGGGCCGCCACCCAGACCTACGCCGACTTCGACTGGCAAATCACCGCCATCACCGGCAAGGCCAAACTCGACGAAGCGGATTACGAAGCGGCAGCGCAGACGATCATCCGCTTGGTGCTCAAGGGGTGTGAGCTGGATCGATAGATCGGGGGCCAGGGTAACCATGTCATTAGGAAATGGATTTCTGTAGGAGTGAGCCTGCTCGCGATGAAAGCAACCCGGTTTCAACTCAAACCCAAATCGCATCCCACAGCGGATAGTCACCAAGCTTCTCCACCAGACCAGCCCGCAGCGGGTTGGCTACTACATATCGAGCTATTTTCACCAAGTCGTCTTCCCGCCTCATGGCACGATCATGAAACCCCCTCTGCCAGAGACTGGTGGTTCGCCCCGTAGAGCGCTTCACTGCTTTGGTACTCATAGACTTGGTTTTCTGCATCAACTCACTCAACGATCCCTCCTGCAACTCGATCAACCAATGGAAGTGATCAGGCATGACGACCCAGGCCAATGAGTGGGCATAGCCTTGGTTCTCAGCCGTCAGGAATTGTTCGACCACTAACCGGCCCAAGAAAAAGTCTTTGAAGACAGACTCTCTACCGCGGGTGTTGGTGGTTAGCAGGTAAATTCGATTCTGCTCGGCATAGCGGCCGATGCGCAATCGATTTGCGGCAGGTAAATCGGGCATTCCTTTGCCTCCCATGATTAGTCATTAGAAGGCTAGCGCTGTGGACTCAAGTGGATGGAGCAATCTATTAACTGGATGTGTCTCGCAGATAGCCATCGCGAGCAGGCTCACTCCTACAGTGGATCTGTGGCATTCAGACATTTCGTGTCCAACCCCGATCCCTGTAGGAGTGAGCCTGCTCGCGATGACATTTGTTCAGGCACTACACATCAAGCAACCACCCCCGCATCCGCCTTCAACCCCAACGCCTCGATCGCATTGATCGCACACTGTTCATCCACATCCGACAGATCCCCACTGATCCCCACCGCCCCCAGCACGTTCCCCTCTTGATCGCGAATCAACACGCCACCCGGCGCGGGTACGACGCTGCCCTGCCCCAGGCTGTTTAACGCGGCGATGAAGGCGGGGCGTTGTTGAGCGTCGAGGGCCAGCAGGCGCGAGCCCTTGCCCAAGGCAATCGCGCCCCAGGCTTTACCGATGGCGACGTGCGGGCGCAACAGGCTGGCGCCGTCTTCCCGTTGCAGGGCGATCAGGTGACCACCGCCATCCAGCACCGCAATGGTCAGCGGAGCGGCCGCGATGGCTCGTCCTGCGCAGATGGCTTCATCGACCAGTTTGACTGCGACTTTCAAGGTTAAAGCGCTCATGGTGCCGTCCTTATTTTGTTATGAGGAAAGTCTTTGGGCGGGGAAAAAGCACCGACCCGATGCAAACAAATAGAACACAACTTACTAACTTTATGTATACAATAATTTTCGAAAAGCGCCCCATGCGACGAAAAGCCACAGCAAATCCGGCCTGCGACGAATGAAACACCCGCTTGAGAAAAGGGATTGACCTGCGCCATCCGCCGTGAATACACTCTGCGGAAAAGCCACTTGTATACAATTACAAAACGTAAGAGGCACAAAACCATGAGCAAAATGAGAGCAATCGAAGCCGCCGTTCTGGTGATGCGCCGTGAAGGGGTTGATACCGCTTTTGGCATCCCGGGTGCCGCGATCAACCCGCTGTACAACGCCCTGCAAAAAGTCGGCGGCATTGATCACGTCCTCGCTCGCCACGTCGAAGGCGCCTCGCACATGGCCGAGGGCTACACCCGCACCAAGGCCGGCAACATCGGCGTGTGCATCGGCACGTCCGGCCCGGCCGGTACCGACATGGTCACCGGGCTTTACAGCGCCTCGGCCGACTCGATCCCGATCCTCTGCATCACCGGCCAGGCACCCCGCGCCCGGATGCACAAGGAAGACTTCCAGGCTGTCGACATCACCAGCATCGTCAAGCCCGTGACCAAGTGGGCGACCACTGTCCTGGAGCCGGGCCAAGTGCCTTATGCGTTCCAGAAAGCCTTCTTCGAAATGCGCTCCGGCCGTCCAGGCCCGGTGCTGATCGACCTGCCGTTCGACGTGCAGATGGCTGAAATCGAATTCGACATCGACGCCTACCAACCGCTGCCATTGGCCAAGCCGAGCGCGACCCGCGTGCAAGTGGAAAAAGCCCTGGCGCTGCTCGACCAGGCCGAGCGTCCATTGCTGGTGGCCGGTGGCGGCATCATCAATGCCGACGCCAGTGATTTGCTGGTGGAGTTCGCCGAGCTGACCGGCATCCCGGTGATCCCGACCCTGATGGGCTGGGGCACGATTCCGGACGATCACCCCCTGATGGTCGGCATGGTCGGCTTGCAGACGTCGCACCGCTACGGCAACGCGACCCTGCTCAAATCCGACGTGGTGCTCGGCATCGGTAACCGCTGGGCCAACCGCCACACCGGTTCGGTCGACGTTTACACCGAAGGCCGCAAGTTCATTCACGTCGACATTGAAGGCACGCAGATTGGCCGTGTGTTCACCCCGGACCTGGGCATCGTGTCCGACGCCGCCGCCGCGCTGACGGTGTTCATCGAAGTCGCCCGGGAATGGCAAGCCGCCGGCAAACTGAAAAACCGCAGCGCCTGGCTGCAAGACTGCCAGCAGCGCAAAGCCAGCCTGCAACGCAAGACCCACTTCGACAACGTGCCGGTCAAGCCGCAGCGCGTGTACGAAGAGATGAACCAGGTGTTCGGCAAAGACACTTGCTACGTCAGCACCATCGGTCTGTCGCAGATTGCCGGCGCGCAATTCCTGCACGTCTACAAGCCGCGTCACTGGATCAACTGTGGCCAGGCCGGTCCGTTGGGCTGGACCATTCCGGCGGCGCTCGGGGTGGTCAAGGCCGATCCGAGCCGCAAGGTCGTGGCGCTGTCCGGCGACTATGACTTCCAGTTCATGATCGAAGAACTGGCGGTGGGCGCGCAGTTCAAGCTGCCGTACATCCACGTGGTGGTGAACAACTCGTACCTGGGGTTGATTCGTCAGGCGCAACGCGGTTTCGACATGGATTACTGCGTGCAACTGTCCTTCGACAACCTCAATGCGCCGGAGCTGAACGGTTACGGCGTCGACCACGTCGCGGTCGCCGAAGGCCTGGGCTGCAAGGCCCTGCGCGTGTTCGAGCCAGGCCAGATCCAACCGGCGCTGCGCAAAGCCCAGGAGTTGATCGAGGAGTTCAAGGTGCCGGTGATCGTCGAGATCATCCTGGAGCGCGTGACCAACATTTCCATGGGCACCGAGATCAACGCCGTCAACGAATTCGAAGACCTGGCGCTGGTCGGCAACGACGCGCCGACCGCGATTTCGATGCTTGATTGAGCCTCCCCTGTGGGAGCGAGCCTGCTCGCGAAGACGGCTGCACATCCAACAAAGATGTCGGTCCATGCACCGCTTTCGCGAGCAGGCTCACTCCCACAAGCAGGCCTCACCTATTCAACGGAGACCACCATGCCGCGTTTCGCTGCCAACCTGTCCATGCTGTTCACCGAGCAGGATTTTCTTGCCCGCTTCGAAGCGGCCGCCAAGGCCGGCTTCAGTGGGGTCGAGTACTTGTTCCCCTACGACTTCAGCTCCGCCGAGATCAAAGCCACCCTCGACGCCCACGGCCTGACCCAAGTGCTGTTCAACCTGCCGGCCGGCAACTGGGCCAAGGGCGAACGGGGCATCGCTTGCCTGCCGGATCGGGTCGAAGAGTTCCGCGCCGGGGTCGACCTGGCCATTGCCTATGCGCAAGTGCTCGGCAACTCGCAGGTCAACTGCCTGGCCGGGATTCGCCCACAAGGGGTCGACGAGGCCACCGTCGAAAAAACCTTCGTCGCCAACCTCAAGTACGCCGCCGACAAGCTGCAGGCGGCCGGCATCAAGTTGGTGATGGAAGCGATCAACACCCGCGACATTCCCGGCTTCTACCTGAATAACACGGCGCAAGCCCTGTCGATCCGCGAACAAGTGGGCAGTGCCAACCTGTTCCTGCAATACGACATCTACCACATGCAAATCATGGAAGGCGACCTGGCCCGCACCCTGCAATCGCACCTGGGCGAGATCAACCATGTGCAATTGGCGGACAACCCGGGCCGCCACGAACCGGGCACCGGTGAAATCAACTACCGCTTCCTGTTCGAACACCTGGATCGCATCGGTTATCAGGGCTGGGTGGGTTGCGAATACAAGCCGCTGACCACTACAGAAGCAGGTCTCGGCTGGCTGAAAAGCCATAACGCGGTCTGAATCCGGCGAGGGCTTTGTAGCCTTGCATTTGTGGTGAGGGGGCTCGCCCCCGTTCGGCTGCGAAGCAGTCGTAAAGCTACTGACCGTGAACACATTAGGGGGCCGCTTCGCGACCCAACGGGGGCAAGCCCCCTCACCACAACAAGCTCATCGGCAAAGAACCGGGGGCAAGACAACAACAAGAGGAATTTCTCATGGCTAAAATCGGATTTATCGGCACCGGCATCATGGGCCACCCAATGGCGTTGAACCTGCAGAAAGCCGGTCACAGCCTGTTTTTGTCGGCGCACCACGACGCCGCTCCGGATGACTTGGTCGCTGCAGGCGCCATCGCCCTGGCCAACCCGAAAGAAGTCGCCCAGGAAGCCGAATTCATCATCGTCATGGTCCCGGACACCCCGCAGGTCGATGACGTGCTGTTCCGCGCCGACGGTGTCGCCGCGGGTATCGGCAAGGGCAAAGTGGTGATCGACATGAGCTCGATCTCGCCGACCGCGACCAAGGCCTTCGCCGCCAAGATCAATGAAAAAGGCGCGCAATACCTCGATGCCCCGGTGTCTGGTGGTGAAGTCGGCGCCAAGGCCGCGACCCTGAGCATCATGGTCGGCGGCGATGCCGATGCTTTCGAACGCGCCCTGCCGTTGTTCCAGGCGATGGGCAAGAACATCACCCGGGTCGGCGGCAATGGCGACGGTCAGACCGCGAAAGTGGCGAACCAGATCATCGTCGCGCTGAACATCCAGGCCGTGGCCGAAGCGCTGCTGTTCGCCTCGAAGAACGGTGCCGACCCGGCCAAGGTCCGTGAAGCGCTGATGGGCGGCTTCGCTTCGTCGAAGATTCTTGAAGTCCACGGCGAGCGAATGATCAAAGGCACCTTCGATCCAGGCTTCCGCATCAGCCTGCACCAGAAGGATCTGAACCTGGCCCTGCAAGGCGCCAAGGAGCTGAACATCAACCTGCCGAACACCGCCAACGCCCAGCAAGTGTTCAGCACCTGCGCGGCCATCGGTGGCAGCAACTGGGACCACTCGGCGCTGATCAAGGGCCTGGAGCATATGGCGAATTTTTCGATTCGCGATAAGTGAACCTTGCCCCCACCCTGTAGGAAGAAAACCTGTAGTGAGGGGGCTTGCCCCCGTTGGGCTGCGAAGCGACCCCAAAATCTCTGATACACCGAAGATCTTGTGAGTGCTTCGCACTCAAACGGGGGCAAGCCCCCTCACCACAGAATCTCTCCCACAGGATCAGCTTCAAATCCAATAACAAGAAATTTCCGGGAGCCCGCCATGTCGGTCGATCCGCAACAATTCCTGCGCGAGCTGTTTGCCACAGCCATCGACGCGGCCCATCCGCAGCACGTGCTCGAAGCGCATTTACCCAAGGACCGCAGCGGTCGGGTGATTGTGATTGGCGCCGGCAAAGCTGCCGCCGCCATGGCGCAAGTGGTCGAGCGTTGCTGGCAGGGTGAGGTCAGCGGCCTGGTCGTGACCCGCTACGGCCACGGCGCCCCCTGTGAAAAAATCGAAGTGGTCGAAGCCGCCCACCCGGTGCCGGATGCCGCCGGCCAAGCCGTGGCCAAGCGTGTGTTCGAACTGGTCAGCCACCTGAGCGAAGACGACCGCGTCATCTTCCTGTTGTCCGGCGGTGGCTCGGCGCTGCTGGCATTGCCCGCCGCCGGCATCACCCTCGCCGACAAACAATCGATCAACAAAGCCCTGCTCAAATCCGGCGCGACCATCGGCGAGATGAACTGTGTGCGCAAGCACCTTTCGGCCATCAAGGGCGGCCGCCTCGGCAAAGCCTGTTGGCCCGCCACCGTCTACACCTATGCGATTTCCGACGTGCCGGGCGACCTCGCCACGGTCATTGCTTCCGGCCCCACCGTGGCCGACCCGAGCACCAGCGCCGAAGCGTTGGCGATCCTCAAACGCTACAACATCGACATCCCGGCCTCGGTGCGTAACTGGTTGCAGAGCCCGGAGTCGGAAACGGTCAAACCCGGCGACCCGAGTCTGGCGCGCAGTCACTTCCAGTTGATCGCCCGGCCGCAGCAATCCCTCGAAGCTGCGGCGGTGAAATGCCGTCAGGCCGGTTTCAGCCCGCTGATCCTCGGTGACCTGGAAGGCGAATCCCGCGACGTGGCCAAGGTCCACGCCGGCATCGCCCGCCAAGTGGTGCTGCACGGTCAGCCATTGCCAGCGCCCTGCGTGATCCTGTCGGGCGGCGAAACCACAGTCACCGTGCGCGGCACTGGCCGTGGCGGACGCAATGCCGAATTTCTCCTCAGCCTTACCGACAGTCTCAAGGGCTTGCCCGGCGTCTATGCCCTGGCCGGCGATACCGACGGCATCGACGGTTCGGAAGACAACGCCGGCGCGCTCATGACCCCGGACAGCTACGCCCGCGCCGCCGCCCTCGGCCTGAGCGCCAGCGATGAGCTGGATAACAACAATGGCTACGGCTACTTCGCGGCGCTCGACGCGTTGATCGTCACCGAGCCGACCCGAACCAACGTCAATGATTTCCGCGCCATCCTGATTCTCGAGAACCCTAACCATGACGCCTGATAAAAAGGTCAAAATCCTCGCCACCCTCGGCCCGGCCACCGACGGCATCGATGCCATCCGTGAACTGGTGCTGGCGGGAGTGAACATCTTCCGGCTGAACTTCAGCCATGGCGATCACGCCGACCATGCCCAGCGCTACCAGTGGATTCGAGAAGTCGAGCGCCAGTTGAATTACCCACTGGGCATCCTGATGGACCTGCAAGGTCCGAAATTGCGGGTCGGTAAATTCGCCGAGGGCAAAGTGCAACTGCATCGTGGCCAGGCCTTGCGCCTGGACCTCGACCCGACGCCGGGGGATGAGCGGCGGGTCAACCTGCCGCACCCGGAAATCATCGCCGCCCTGGAGCCGGGCATGGACCTGCTGCTGGATGACGGCAAGCTGCGCCTGCGGGTGGTGACCAAATACGCCGACGCCATCGACACCACGGTGCTCAATGGCGGCGAGCTGTCCGACCGCAAAGGGGTGAACGTGCCGCAAGCGGTACTCGACCTGAGCTCGCTGACCGCCAAGGATCGCCGCGACCTGAGCTTCGGCCTGGAGTTGGGTGTGGATTGGGTCGCGCTGTCGTTCGTGCAACGTCCGCAAGACATCCGCGAAGCCCGCGCCTTGATCGGCGATCGCGCGTTTTTGATGGCAAAGATCGAGAAGCCGTCGGCGGTCACGCAACTGCGTGAAATCGCCGAGTTGAGCGACGCCATCATGGTGGCTCGCGGTGACCTGGGCGTGGAAGTGCCGGCCGAAAGCGTGCCGCAAATCCAGAAAAACATCATCAGCACCTGCCGCCAGTTGGGCAAACCGGTGGTGGTGGCGACGCAGATGCTGGAGTCGATGCGCTTCTCCCCGGCCCCGACCCGCGCAGAGGTCACGGACGTCGCCAACGCCGTGGCCGAAGGTGCGGACGCGGTGATGCTGTCGGCGGAAACGGCTTCCGGCGAGTACCCGCTGGAAGCGGTGCAGATGATGAGCAAGATCATCCGCCAAGTGGAAAACGGCCCGGACTATCAAACCCAGTTGGACGTCAGCCGGCCGAAAGCCGAAGCCACGGTGTCCGACGCCATCAGCTGTGCGATTCGTCGTATCAGCAACGTGCTGCCGGTGGCGGTACTGGTTAACTACAGCGAGTCCGGCACCTCGAGTTTGCGCGCGGCGCGAGAGCGGCCGACCGTGCCGATCCTCAACCTCACGCCGAACCTGCAAACCGCCCGCCGCCTGACCGTGGCCTGGGGCGTGCATTCGGTGGTCAATGATCGCCTGCGCCAGGTCGATGAGGTCTGTTCGACCGCACTGGAGATTGCCCAGGCCCAAGGCATGGCCGAACGGGGCGATACCTTGCTGATTACCGCAGGGGTGCCTTTCGGGCAGCCGGGGTCGACCAATTCGTTGCGCATCGAGACCCTGATCTAAAACACAGCTTTTGTGGTGAGGGGGCTTGCTCCCTCGCCACAGGGTTTTATGCCAGCGCTTAGTAATGAATTTCATGCCCGCCCACTCTTTCAACACCCACTGCCCCGACTGGGCCACCGCCCTGCTCAACGGCTTCAGCCAGATATTCCTCCAGCGCCATCCGCTGTGCGGTCTGCTGTGCCTGCTCGCCATTCTGTTCACCGCGCCCGCCCTGCTCGGCGGTGCATTGCTCGGTGGGGTTGCCGGGCTGTTCACCGCGCAGCGACGTGGCTACGCCAAGGCTGACCGCCAGGCCGGGTTGTTCAGTTATAACGGCGTGTTGCTCGGCTTATTGCTGAGCCTGTATTTCCCCTGGTCGGCCCTGTTGCCGCCGCTGATTCTTGCCGCGGGTGGGTTGAGCGCCATGCTCACTCAGCAATGGCTCAAGCGTGCCCGAGTCAGTCAGTACCTGCCCGCCTACACCGCGCCATTCGTGGCACTGAGCTGGTTGCTGCTGGGCTTCGCCACGCCCTCGACCACTCCACACGTGATCGAAATCAATGCGCTGAACCTGCTCGCCGCGCCCCTGAAAAGCTTGGGCCAGGTGATGTTTCTCGGTCATCCGCTGGCCGGTGCGATGATTGCCGCCGGATTGCTGATCGCTGATCGCCGCGCCTTTGGTTGGGCGTTGTTCGCGTCCGTCGCCGGCATGGGCTGGAGCCTGCTGCACCACGACTTCTACACCGCGCTGCTGGGCCTGGGTGGCTATAACGCGGTACTCGCCGCCCTGGCCTTCGGTTCGCTACGCCAGCCACCGTGGCTGCCACTGGCGGGCATTGCCTTGGCGCTGGGGCTGACGCCGATATTTGCCGCCATCGGCCTGCCCACCTTGACCGCACCGTTCATCCTCGCTTGCTGGCTGCTGCGCACCGCTGTCCAAGTGCTGGTTAAAGCCCCGGGCGACCGCGCGCCTTGCGCTCCCGGGGATAATCAACCTAGGCTGCGCTGATCTTCGATTCAGGCGTTATCCATGGACAGCAACAGAAATTGGCGTGAAGAGCTTTACGTCATGGTTTTCCAGAGCGACACCAAGGCCGGGCGGCGCTTCGACGGCATCTTGCTGTTGATCATCCTGGCCAGCATCGTGATTGTGATGCTCGACAGCATCGACAAGATTCACCAGAACTACGCGAACCTGTTGGCCTACATCGAGTGGGGCTTCACTTTCGTGTTCGCGGTCGAGTACCTGCTGCGCCTGTACTGTTCGCCGAAGCCGTTGCGCTATGCCTTCAGTTTTTATGGGCTGGTGGATTTGCTGGCCATCGTGCCGGGGATTCTCGCGTTGTATTACGCCGACGCGCAGTACCTGCTGATTATCCGGATCATTCGGATGCTGCGGATTTTCCGCGTGCTCAAGCTCAGCCCGTATCTGAAGCAAGCCAACTACCTGATGTCGGCGCTGCGCGGCAGCAAGCAGAAGATCGTGGTGTTCCTCGTCAGCGTCTGCACCCTGGTGACGGTGTTCGGCACCCTGATGTATGTGATCGAAGGCCCGGAGCATGGCTTCACCAGCATCCCCAAAGGCATCTACTGGGCTATCGTCACCCTGACCACCGTGGGCTTTGGCGACATCGTGCCGAAGACCCCGCTGGGCCAGGTGATTTCGTCACTGGTGATGATCACCGGTTACTCGATCATCGCCGTGCCCACCGGGATTTTCACCGCCGAGCTGGCCAACGCCATGCGCGGTGAACAACTGCAACACGATTGCCCGGTGTGCCACAAAAACAGCCATGAGCAGAGCGCGGCATTCTGCTCGCGATGCGGCAATGCACTGTTTAAAAAACTGGAATAAGCAAAGTGCTTTTTAATCTTTAAACGACTATGCGACCCCGGCTATAGTCGCTGGCAAATTGCCTCACTTTTATAAAAACACTTAGACGAACAAGGAATGCGCAGTGAAAAAACTCTTTGGCGCCTCACTTCTGGCCGCTGGCCTGGCCCTGGGCAGCGTCGCCCAGGCCGCCCCGACCCTGCTGAACGTTTCCTACGACGTGATGCGAGATTTCTACAAGGACTACAACACTGCGTTCCAGAAACACTGGAAAGCCGAACACAAGGAAGACATCACGTTGCAGATGTCTTTCGGCGGCTCCAGCAAACAGGCGCGTTCGGTGATCGACGGCCTGCCCGCGGATGTCATCACCATGAACATGGCCACTGACATCAACGCCCTGGCGGACAACGGCAAACTGGTCCCGGACAACTGGGTCAGCCTGTTGCCGAATCACAGCGCGCCGTTCACTTCGGCCACCGTGTTCATTGTGCGCAAGGGCAACCCGAAAGCCCTGAAAGACTGGCCGGACCTGCTCAAGGACGGCGTCCAGGTGATCGTGCCAAACCCGAAAACCTCGGGTAACGGCCGCTACACCTACCTGTCGGCCTGGGGCTACGTGCTGAAAAACGGCGGCGACGACACCAAGGCCAAGGCCTTCGTCGGCAAACTGTTCAAGCAAGCGCCGGTACTCGACACCGGTGGCCGCGCCGCCACCACCACCTTCATGACCAACCAGATCGGCGACGTGCTGGTGACCTTCGAGAACGAAGCGGAAATGATTGCCCGTGAGTTCGGTCGCGATCAGTTCGAAGTCATTTACCCAAGCGTCTCCGCCGAAGCCGAACCACCGGTGGCCGTGGTCGACAAAGTCGTCGAGAAGAAAGGCACCCGCGCCGCCGCCGAGGAATACCTGAAATACCTGTGGTCGCCGGAAGGCCAGGAAATCGCCGCCGCCAACTACCTGCGTCCGCGTGACCCGGCAGTGTTGGCCAAGTACACCGACCGCTTCCCGAAAGTCGACTTCCTTTCGGTGGAAAAAACCTTCGGCGACTGGCGCACCGTGCAGAAAACCCACTTCAGTGACGGCGGGTTGTTCGACCAGATTTATGCCCAGTAAGGCGTAAGGCTGGAATGCAAAAGGCGACCTGAAGAGGTCGCCTTTTTTGTTCGCCGGTTTTGAAACCACCCCAACTCCCTGTGGGAGCGAGCCTGCTCGCGAAAGCTGAGCCTCTGTCGATATCTATGTTGGATATGCCGCCCCCTTCGCGAGCAGGCTCGCTCCCACAGGGAATATGTGCTCGCGCTTACATCGGCGGCGTCACGCCATCCTTACCGGCCGAGATCGACGAGGCGGTCAGGGTGCCGTCTTCACTTTGGTTGGCAAAGGTGACGATCTTCACCCCGACCTTCAACAGGCTGCGATCGCCCGGGGTCAGGTTGACGATGGGCACGTCTTCCGGCACCAGGATTTTCTGCTGGCCGCCCTTGTAGTTGACGGTCAGGGTGCGACCGTTGCTCACCACCAGGTCGCCGACGCTGCCGTTGGTCATGCTGCTGCCCTTGGCCAGGTCGAAGGGCCGATGGCCGTCGCCGGTGCCGGCCAGTTCCGGCGGGAACACATGGACTTCCAGGGCCTTGAGGCTGCCGTCCTCTTGCGGGATCGCGGCAGAACCGATGTAGCTGCCGGGCTTGATGTCTTCGATATTGGCCAGGGTCACGGCGCGGACCTGAGTGTCCTTGGTCAGGTGCAGGACGATGTTTTCGCCGCTGTTGACGTGGACCTTCAAGGTGTCGGCGCTGACGCCCGTGATCTCGCCACGCACGCCGACGCGCATACCCGGCGCATCCTGGGCCTGGGCCACACCAGCAGTAAACAGACTGATCAGGGTCAGGGTCGAGACCCCGCGAAGCAGGTGACGGAACATCGCATTCATGACAAAGGCTTCCGGTAATGGACGTTGAGAACCGTGCAGGCCGAGTCGCCCTGCACCGGATGAACATAAGCACGCTATCGAACAGGATGTAAGTGAATGTATCATCGGCGTCATCCCACGAAGATGAAGTTCTCCACCCTCCTGCTCACCTATTCCTGAGCGGAATAAAAGCTATCACTCCAATCTCTCTTCTGCCGTAGCGGTCGGGCCGTTAGCCTGCCACGCATTCCATTCGTTCAGCGAGACACCTTATGAACCCAGCAACTCAGGCGCCCTCCCCCGGCGCCGCAACGATGACCCGTGGCATGGTGCTGTTGTTTGCTTTCTGCTGCGGCGCCATCGTGGCCAATATTTATTACGCGCAACCGATTATCGGCCTGATCGCTCCGGACGTTGGCCTGAGCAACACCATGGCCAGTTTTATCGTGTCCCTGACCCAGATCGGCTACGCCCTCGGCCTGTTTTTCCTGGTGCCCCTGGGCGACCTGCTGGAAAACCGCCGGCTGATGATCATCACCACCCTGGTGGCGATTGCCAGCCTGTTGGCGGCAGCGTTCACCGATCAGCCCAACGTGTTTCTGCTGATCTCGTTACTGGTGGGTTTCAGCTCGGTGTCGGTGCAGATCCTGATCCCGCTGGCGGCACACCTGGCGCCGGAAGAATCCCGTGGCCGGGTGGTCGGCGGGATCATGGGCGGCTTGCTGCTGGGGATTCTATTGGCACGACCGGTGTCGAGCGTGGTGGCCGACCATCTCGGCTGGCGGGCCATGTTCATCATCGCCGCCGTGTTGATGGTCGCGATCAGCGGCGTGCTGGCCCTGACCATTCCCAAGCGCCAGCCGGATCACACGGCGTCTTACGGCCAATTGCTCGGCTCGCTGTGGACCCTGTTGCGCAAACAACCGGTGCTGCGTCAGCGGGCGTTTTACCAAGGTTGCATGTTCGCCACCTTCAGCCTGTTCTGGACCGCCGTACCGCTGGAACTGGCACGTAACCATGGCCTGTCGCAGAGCCAGATCGCGATCTTCGCCCTGGTCGGGGCCATCGGCGCCATCGCCGCGCCCATCGCCGGACGCCTGGCCGACGCCGGCCACACTCGCGTCGCTTCATTGCTGGCACTGTTGTTCGCCAGCCTGAGCTTCCTGCCTGCGTTTATTCACCCGGTCTATAGCGTCATTGGCCTCGCAGTCACCGGCGTGGTCCTGGACTTCTGCGTGCAGATGAACATGGTCCTCGGCCAACGGGCGGTCTACGCCCTCGACGCTAAAAGCCGCAGCCGCCTCAACGCCCTGTACATGACCAGCATCTTCATCGGCGGCGCGTTCGGCTCGTCGGTGGCCAGCGCGGTGTACGAACACGGCGGCTGGCTGTGGATCGTCATCGTCGGCAGCGCATTCCCACTGCTGGCGTTGCTACGGTTTTTGAGTGCTTCGGAAAAGCCGGCGTTGGCGACTGCCTAAGTTGAAGGCCCCTGGCCGCGACATCGCTTCCAGGGGCCCTGCAAATCACCTGACTCAGTGCCGCACCAACTTTTCCATAGCCGCATCCGCCAGAAACGATGAGCGACTTTTGACGTTATGTTCACGCACATAACGATCGATTCGCTGAATGACATAACCAGGCAAGGTCACATTGACCTTTTCCGTCTTGCCCAGATAGGGCGAGATGTCCAGCTCCAGCATCCCCCAGCCCATCTCGGCAAACTCCGGATTGCCGCGATGAGTAGCCGCTGAAGTCGGCATGGGAATCGGCTCACCATCAGCCGCAATTTCTTGCAGCAAAATATGGGCAATCTCGACCGCCGCATTGTAAGCATCTTCAAAACTATCCCCGGCCGTCGCTGCTCCTGGAATATCGGGAATTTGAATACCGATGGCGGTGTTCTCGTCTCCCCATTCGATACAGATGGGATATTGCATTACGAATCTCCTATGTAGCTGGCAATCGGGCAGAACAGTCCCGCTCGCCTTCTGATGCTCTTGACCGTCCCGATCGGTAAATCCTTTTTCGGATGGGGGACGGGAATCGTGTAGGGGTTGTAGCGATGAGTAAAAATGTGATGACTGCCGGTAATCCGGTCCAACACCCACCCAGCCTGTTCCAGCTCCTTGATCAATAACCTGCTTTGCACCCACGGCCTCCTTGCCAACCTAAACAAAGTAACCCTAGAGTTATCTTTCCTCAAGCATAAAAATCCGCGGAACGAGGCTCGGTTGTTTTATCGGATGTGATTGGGGACGAGAGACGCGGTTCAATACATGCAATTTTCGTTTATTGCGACTTTCGATTAATTCGAATAGCCTGCCGAAATCGATTATTCAGAATATTGGTAGCCGTCATGTCGACAATCGCTCAGTCCCCACTCATTTTGCCCGTAGAACGCGAGGTTCAAGCCGCGATCCACGGTCAGCGTGCCTTAGCGGCTTATCTGACCACTCACTTCGACACACAACACATTCAGATTTTCGACGAGCAGAATGAAGCTCATCGCATCGAGCTACCGACTTCCGCCTTACGGCTTTTGGTCGACATTTTGGCGGAACTCGCCACGGGTAACGCCGTGAAAGTAGTGCCCGTCCGCGCAGAATTGACGACCCAGGAAGCTGCAGACCTGCTCAACGTCTCACGGCCCCACTTCATAAAACTGCTTGAGACTGGCGAATTGTCCTACCACAAAACCGGTAAGCACCGACGTGTGCGATTTACCGATTTGATGGACTATAAAAAACAGCGCGATGCGGCCAGTGAGCACGCCATGGCGCTTCTCGCCGAGCAGGCACAAGCGCTGAGGACCGGATACGAGTGAGGCATTCTTCATTTACCGTTGTATACGATGCATGTGTGCTGTATCCCGCTCCATTAAGAGACTTTCTGATGTGGCTCGCTCTATCCGGCTGCTTTAGAGCAAGATGGTCCGAAGAAATACACGAGGAATGGAAACGTAATCTGCTGAAGAATCGGCCTGACCTGAGCAAAAAACAATTAGACCGTACATCCGAGCTGATGGAGCAGGCCATTCCTGATGCCTGCGTGTACGGTTACGAGGAACTGATTGAGGGACTTTGCTTGCCCGATGCAAACGACCGACACGTCTTAGCAGTGGCGATTCGCTGCAATGCAAGTGTCATTGTCACGTTCAATCAAAAAGACTTTCCTGGCCCCGCGCTTGCCGTGTATGGCATAGAGGCCCAGCACCCGGACGAGTTCGTCGATAATCTCTTTGACCTCGATCCCGCAGCCGTTGTGACCGCCGCGCAGCGGCAACGCAAGCAACTAAAGATGCCGCCAATGGATGCCGTTCATTATCTGGACCTTCTCTTGCGCCAAGGTCTGGTCCAGTCCAGCAAGGCCTTGGCTGACTACCAAGCCATTCTGTAAATTCAAGCGCCCGGCTAAAACACCGCCCCATCCCGCGCAACCCGCACATTCCCCGGCAACGTCCCCAGATGCTGCAACAACCACGCATCCAGCGTATGCCCCACATGCGTCAGCACCGCCAATGTCGGTTGCACCTCGGCAATGGATGCCAAGGCCAAGGTCAGGTCGTTGTGATTGCGCGGTGGCTGGGGTTGGGGGGGCATGGAGCAGTCGAGGACTAGCAGGTCCAGTGGTTGTCGTTGCAGGTATTCCAGCGTGGCGGGTGGCAGGCCGACGGTGTCGGTGAGGTAGGCGATGCGGCGGTTTTCGCCTTCGAACAGGTAACCGAGAGTCGGTTTGGAGTGTTGCAGCGGCATTGCGGTGACGCTCAGCGGGCCGAACTGGCGGGTTTCGAAGGCGTCGAACGGCTGGCTGAAATCGAGGATGCCCGGGTGTTTGTAGAGGTCGGACAGGCCTTCCGGGTCGACCGGGCCGTGCACCGGAATGACCAGGCCCTGGCCCCAGCGCAGGTGCAACAGGCCCTGGGCGTGATCGGCGTGGTAGTGGGTCTGCAAAATCCCGTTGAAGCTGCGTGGCGGGAAGCGTTCGGTCAGGTCCGGCAGGCCGCTGTCGATCAGCCAGCGTTGCTCGCCGCATTCAATCAGCGCGCTGCACGGCCGACGCCGCAGCGTTTCATCGTTGCGGGCCAGGTCGCAGGCTGCACACTCGCAGCCGTAGACCGGGACTTGCCGGGCGTCGCCGGTGCCGAGCAGGGTCAGGCGCATGCGGGCTGTCCGTCGACGCACGCCAGCAAGCGTTCCACCGTGCGTTCCAGCGGCCCGGAATTGTCGAGCAGGTGCACCGCCGTTTCACTGTCGGCCAGCAGGCGCTCGCTGAATCGGGCATTGCGCGCCAGGCGCTCGTCGATTTCGCTCAGGGACTCCCGGCCCCGCGCCAGCAAACGCTGGCGCAACACGCCCTGATCCACCGTCAGCAACAGCACCAGCAGGCTCGGATAACGCTCGCGCACCAGTGGCAGGTGCGCCCGCGAACCATTGACCAGCACGTCATCCCCCGCCGCCAGCCAGTCGTCGATTTCTCGCGGAATGCCGTAGGACAAACCGTTGGCCTGCCAGCTCAGGGCAAAAGCGCCCCGGGCTTGCAGTTCGGCGAACTGTTCGGGGCTGACGCCTTGCGCCGCCTCGCCCACCGCTTCCGCCGAACGGGTGATGACCCGCCGCACGATGCGGCAGCCCCGTTCGGTCAACCGCGTGCGTGCGGCATCTAGCAGGCTGTCCTTGCCCGAACCGGAAGGTCCGATGAGATAGATCAACCTGCCTGCCATCAAAACACCCTCTTCGCTTGTCGCCAGACTTGTTGTACCACCGGCAGGCCATCCTGGCTCTTCGCCTGGACCAGGTCGGCACGCAGACCCTGGGCGATTTCGCCACGGTCGTTCAGCCCCGCAGCCCGCGCCGGGGTCAGGCTGACCATGCGCACCGCCTGGGCCAGGTCGACGTTGTTGTCCTGGGCCGCCAGCATGAACGCCGCTTGCAGCAGACTGGCCGGGTAATAGTCACTCGACAGAATGTCCAGCAAGCCCTCGGCGGCCAGGTCCGCGGCGGCCACGTTACCCGAGTGCGAGCCACCGCGCACGATGTTCGGCGCGCCCATCAAAACGCTCATGCCTTCTTTGCGGCAGCCCTGTGCGGCTTCGACGGTGGTCGGGAACTCGGCGATGGTCATGCCATAACGCGCCGACTCCTCGACGTGGGCCAGGGTCGCGTCGTCGTGGCTGGCCACCGACAAGCCCATGCCCAGGCAGTGCTCGACAATCGCCGCCCGGTAGCGGGTGCTGTATTCCTTGGAGTTGGCCATCTGCAACACGATGAATTCGTCCATCTGTGTGGTGGTCAGGTGGTACTTGCCCATGTAGTACTCACGGTACTTCGACTCGAGGACAAATTGGCGCTGACCCGGCGAGTGGTCCATCACTGACACCAATTGCACCAGCGGATGCTGCACCAGGTCGCGGAACACGCTCAGGGTGTCCGGGTGGCACAGTTCGCAACGCAAGTGCAAACGGTGCTCGGCGCGGGTCAGCCCGGCGGCCGAGGCGCTGGAGATGGCCTCGAGCATCGCCGGCAGTTTCTGCATGCGATTGCCCTTGGGGTTGACGTCGCCGATGGACACCGCGTCGAACACCGTGGTGATGCCCGCCGCGATGATCTGCGCATCGTGACTGAGCACCGCCGGGCGCGACGGCCAGTCCACGCCGGGGCGCGGGGTCATGTGTTTTTCCAGGTTGTCGGTGTGCAATTCCACCAGGCCCGGCAACAGGAAATCACCCTCGAGGTCCTGGGCCTGGGGCAGCCGGCTGCTGCCCTCGGCGACTTCGGCGATCACGCCGTCACGCAGCACCACGGTGCCGAGGAACACACGGTCAGCGCTGACCAGTTGGGCGTTGCTGAGGATCTGTTCAGCGGGCATGGGCGTATTCCTCGTGGTTCACGGCGGCGGGGGTCATGTCGAGATGGCGATCGGCAACCGCCTCGCGGGCGGCGCGGTCGTGGAAGATACCGATCAGCGCGGCACCGGCAGCCTTGGCTTCGTTGATCAGTTCCAGGACGACCTGGCGATTGGTGTCGTCGAGCGAGGCGGTGGGCTCATCGAGCAGCATCACCGGCCAGGCGACCATAAAGCCGCGGGCAATGTTGACCCGTTGTTGTTCGCCACCGGAGAAGGTGCCCGGCGCCAATTGCCATAGGCGTTGCGGAATGTTCAGGCGACTGAGCAACAGTTCGGCGCGGGCCTTGGCCAGTTCTTTCGACCAGCCCCGGGCCAGGGCCGGCTCCATCACTACGTCCAGGCAAGCGACCCGCGGGATCACCCGCAGGAACTGGCTGACATAGCCCAGGGTGCGCTGGCGCACTTGCAGAATGTCCCGGGGTTCGGCCCCCACCAGCTCCAGCCACTGGCCGTCATGCTGCACGCGGATACTGCCGCCCGCTGGCAGGTAGTTGCCGTAGAGGGTGCGCAGCAAGGTGCTTTTACCGGCGCCGGACTGGCCGTGCAGCACCAGGCATTCGCCGCCCGCCACGCTGAAATCCACCCCGCGCAACACGTTCAGGACCACGCCATGTTGCTGGTGCAAGGTAAAGGTTTTCGAGAGGTCACGGACCTCGATCAAGGTATTCATCGCTCGGTTTTCCACAGGTAGACGGGCTTCACGGCTGCAACACCGAAGACACCAGCAGTTGCGAGTAAGGGTGTTGCGGGTCGTCGAGGATCTGGTCGGTGAGGCCGGTTTCCACCACCTGCGAACGGCGCATCACCATCAGCCGATCCGCCAGCAACCGGGCCACGGCCAGGTCGTGGGTGACGATCACCACCGCCAGATCGAGTTCGCGAACGAGGCCGCGCAGCAAATCCAGCAAGCGCGCCTGCACCGACACATCGAGGCCGCCGGTGGGTTCGTCCATGAACACCAGGCGTGGGCTCGACACCAGGTTGCGGGCGATTTGCAGCCGTTGCTGCATGCCGCCGGAGAAGGTGCGCGGCAAGTCGTCGATGCGTTGCGGGTCGATCTCCACCTGGCTCAGCCAGTCGATCCCGGCGCCGCGCAGTTGTTGATAGTTGCGCACGCCCTGGGCCATCAGCCGCTCGCCGATGTTGGCGCCCGCCGACACGCCCATGCGCAAGCCGTCACGGGGGTTCTGCTCGACGAAGCCCCACTCGGTACGCAACAAGGTCCGGCGCTCGGCTTCGCTGGCGCTGTACAGGTCCAGCCACTGATCCTGTTTGTCGCGGTAACCGATGTGCCCGCGCTGCGGCGGCAAGCGACCGCTGAGCAGCGAGAGCAAGGTCGATTTGCCCGAGCCGGACTCGCCGACGATCCCCAGCACTTCGCCGGGATACAGATCAAAACTCACGCCCTGGCAGCCCTTCTCCACGCCGTACAGCAGCGTCAAGTCGCGCACTTTCAGCAAAGGTTCAACAGGGGCGGTGGCGGCTAGTTGATTCAACGCCGGGTTCATTGGTTCGGCTCCTGCTGGCTGACGCGCTGGGCGCAGTAATAGGTGTCGGAACAGACAAAACTCTGGGTCCCGGCATCGTCGAGGATCAGCTCATCGAGGAACGACTCGCGGCTGCCGCAGATGGCGCAGCACTGCTCCCACTTCTGCACTTCGAACGGGTGATCCTCGAAGTCGAGGCTGGTGACCCGGGTAAACGGCGGCACCGCGTACAGGCGTTTTTCGCGGCCGGCGCCGAACAGCATCAGCGCCGGGCTCATGTCGAGTTTCGGGTTGTCGAATTTGGGGATTGGCGACGGGTCCATCACGTAGCGTTCGTCGACCATCACCGGGTAGGCATATGCGGTGGCGATGTGGCCGAAGGTGGCGATGTCCTCGTAGAGCTTGACGTGCATCACCCCGTAATCGTTGAGCGCGTGCATGGTCCGGGTCTCGGTTTCCGACGGCTCGATAAACCGCAGCGGCTCGGGAATCGGCACTTGGTAGACCATGATCTGATCGGCGTGCAACGGGGTTTCCGGGATGCGGTGGCGGGTCTGGATCACCGTCGCGTCCGGGGTGCTTTCGGTGGTGGCAACCCCGGCGGTGCGGGCAAAGAAGCGGCGGATCGACACCGCGTTGGTGGTGTCGTCGGCGCCTTGGTCGATGACCTTGAGCACGTCCTCGTCGCCGAGAATCGCCGCGGTCAACTGCATGCCGCCAGTGCCCCAACCATAAGGCAACGGCATCTCGCGGCCACCGAACGGTACCTGGTAACCGGGGATCGCCACGGCCTTGAGCAAGGCGCGGCGGATCATGCGTTTGGTCTGCTCGTCGAGGTAGGCGAAGTTGTACGCCGCATCGCGAACCGGTGCCTGGCTCAGGTCATTCATGGCGGTGGCCCTCGGCCGGTTTGCGCAGTTTGCGGATCAGCTCCAGTTCTGCCTGGAAGTCCACGTAGTGCGGCAGTTTGAGGTGGGACACGAAGCCGGCGGCCTCGACGTTGTCGCAGTGCATCAGGACAAATTCTTCTTGTTGCGCCGGCGAGACGATTTCTTCGTTGTACTCGCCCGCCCGCAACGCCCGGTCCACCAGGGCCATGCCCATGGCCTTGCGCTCGGCATGACCGAACGCCAAGCCGTAGCCGCGGGTGAACTGCGCCAGCTCAGTGGCCGAGCCGACAAACTGGTTGACCATCTCGCACTCGGTGACTTCGATGCTGCCCAGGCAAATCGGGAAGCCCAGTTCTTCGGGGTCGATCCAGACCTCGACGTCGCCAATGCGAATCTCCCCGGCGAACGGGTGATTGCGGCCGTAACCGCGCTGCGTCGAATAGGCCAGCGCCAACAGGAAACCTTCATCGCCACGGGCCAGGGCCTGCAAGCGCTGGGCGCGGCTGGCGGGCAGTTCCAGCGGATCGCGGGTGATGTCGGCCACCGCTTCACCGTGGTCGGCTTCGGTCTTGATCAACCCTTCCTGGGCCAGCAAACCGAGAACCCGTGGGCAAGGTTCAAGGCTGGCGTCCGGGGTGGTCTGCGGGCCTGGGTATTCACCTTCGGCGAGCAGGGCAAAATCCAGCAGGCGATGGGTGTAATCGAAAGTTGGCCCCAACAATTGCCCGCCCGGCAAGTCCTTGAAGGTGGCGGACAAGCGCCGGCTCAATTGCATGTCGGCGGTGTCGATCGGCAGGCTTGGGCTGAAGCGCGGCAATGTCGTGCGGTAGGCGCGCAGCAAGAAGATCGCTTCCACCAAGTCGCCCGCCGCTTGCTTGATTGCCAGCGCGGCCAGTTCTTCGTCGTACAGCGAGCCTTCGCTCATCACCCGCGCCACGGCCAACGGCAGTTGCTGGTGAATCTGCGCGACGCTCAACTCCGCGACCGAGGTATCGCCCCGGCGTTTTTTCGCCAGCAGACGGTGGGCATTGTCGATGGCCTGTTCGCCACCCTTGACGGCTACGTACATCAGGCAAGCTCCTCTGCGCGGTGGTTGACCCGGGTGCTGCGCGGCAGGCCGATAAAGTCGTGGCCTGCGCTGAAGAACAGGTCCAGGCCACGGGGGAATTCAGTGCGCCGCTCGCGCTCAGGCCAGAAGCCGGCGGCCACCGGCAGGCTGACCCGGTTGGTGTGTTCGATGCCCGGCCCCTGCCAGCTCACCGCCGCGCCGCCGTCGAGGGCCGGCACTTCCACCAGCAAGGTGCAGGACTGATCGGGGTAGCGGTCGTTGCCGTGGTCGAAGCCGCTGAGGTCCAGCAGGTCGTCGGCACTGAGCAGGGCAAAACTCGCCGCTTCACGGTGAGGGGTCAGCGGGCAGCCGCAATGGAACGCCAGGTTGGCGCGGATCGTTGGGGTGTCGAAGGCCGGGGCCAGCCACAGCGGCGTGTCGACATCGAGCAGCGCCAGGCACAAGGCGTAGGTGGCCGGGGCCAGGCCGTCGAGGTGCGGCGCGGCGTGCAGGGTCTGGACCACGCCAGGACCGGCGAGGGCCTTGAGCGCGGCACGAAACCCGCGCTGGGCATCCAGCACCGGGTCGGCGAACGCCGGTTGCAACAACTGTGCGTGCATCAGTTTTCTCCTCGCACCAGGGTGAAGAATTCGACTTTGCTGGCAGCGGTGTCCGCCGCTTTCAGCGCCTTGCGTTCGGCCTGGGCCTGGGCCAGCGGCGTGATCAGTTGATCGAGCCAACGCGCCTGTTGCGTGCCTTGCAGATGCGCGTCGGCCAGGGCCGCCAGTTCGGCGTGGACCTTGTCGCGGCCCGCCAGATAGCTGTAGCCGGTGCGACCATCGGTCAGGCGCACCACGCAGCGGGTCACGCTCATTTCGCCGACGTTGAACGGCGCGCCGTTGCCGCCCATGCGCCCGCGAACCAGGGTCATGCCGATTTCCGGGGCGCGGATCAGTTGGTACTCGATGTCGCGCAGCGCCGCTTCGTGGGGCTGCAATTCGCTGCGACGGGCGCTGGCAAGCACGCCTATCCAGTGCTGCCGCGCAGCGTGAGGAACGGGGTTCATCGTTGAGTTCTCCATCAAGTGACGACCTGGTACTGGAAGCGATCCGAACGGCTGGTGGACTGGGCCAGTTCCACCGCACGGCCGTCGCGGTCGCGGGAAATCGTGAACACACTCAGGGCCGGCAAATGCCGGGGCATCATCAGCAACGCGGCTTCGTCGCGGCTGGGCAAACGGGCGCCGATCAAGCTCAGGGTGCGGGTCAGCGGCAAGTCGCGTTCCCGGAGGTAGTGACGCAACGAGCCGCCGTTGTAGTCCGCCAGCAATGGCGCGTGACTGGCGCAGTAGCGATGGCGGATCAGGCTGACCGGTTGGTGATCGAGCTTGCGCAGGGTCTGCAATTCGATCATTGGCGCCAGCTCGGCGATGCCCAGGTGTTGCGCCTCTTCGCGGCTGGCGAAGCAGTAACGGCGCTTGAGCAGGACCGCCTCGACGCCCACGCCCTGGGCCGACAGCGACTGGCTGTAGGCGCTGTCGGCGGCCATGGGATAAATCAGCGGCCGTTCCAGCACCTGGGTGCCTTTGCCTTGGCGGCGCAGCAAACTGCCTTCGAACACCAGCTCGTCGATGGCCCGGCGCAGGGTGTGGCGGTTGACGCCGAAGCGCTCGGCCAGTTGCACCTCGGCCGGCAGGAAGTCCCCAGCCTGGTAGTCCGCCAGTTCGCGACGCAGGATGTCGGCCAATTCGCGGTACACCGGCTCATCTTGTCTAGACAACTGCATGCTTAAAAAAAAGCGCCCAGGGGCACCCCTCCGAAATTCAGATGAACTGCTTGCGCAGGCGTTGCGAGAGGATGTCGATCAGGCTGACGACCACGATGATCACCAGCAGCACCGCGCAGGTCTGCACGAACTGAAAGGCACGGATGTTTTCCCAGAGGATCACGCCGATACCGCCCGCACCGACCATCCCCACCACCGTCGCCGAGCGCACGTTGGCTTCGAAGCGGTACAGCGCGTAGGACACCCACAGCGGCATCACTTGCGGGATCACCCCGTAGATCACTTCTTGCAGGGCGCTGGCCCCCGTAGCGCGAACCCCTTCGACCGGGCCCGGATCAATCGCCTCGACCGCTTCGGCGAACAACTTGGCAAGCACGCCTGTGGTGCTGATCCACAACGCCAGCACCCCGGCAAAAGGCCCCAGGCCGACCGCCACCACGAACAACATGGCGAAGACCATTTCGTTGATCGAACGGAAGGAATCCATCACCCGACGCAGCGGCTGGTGAATCCACCACGGCGTGATGTTTTCCGAGCAGAGAATGCCCAGCGGCACCGAGCAGACAATCGCCAGCACCGTGCCCCAGAGGGCGATCTGCACGGTGACGATCATTTCCTTGAGGTAGGCGCGCCAGTCGTGGAAATCCGGCGGGAAGAAATCGGCGGCGAAAGTCGCCATGTTGCCGGAGTCGCGGTACAGCGCCATCGGGTTCATCTCGGCGCCGTGCCAGGCCCAGGCCAGCAGGACCAGGAACAGGCCCCAGCCGACGTAGCGCGGCCAGGAGAGCTTGCCGACAGCTTCAGCGTGCAGAGTGGTCATAAGGTTCTCTCAAGAGGTGCAACACAAACGTAATGCCTGGTGCAAAACCCTGTGGGAGCGGGCTTGCCCGCGATAGCGCCGTGTCAGGCGACGTCCAGGGCGCATGTGCCGCCGCTATCGTCGCAACGCCGCCCGAAGCAGGCTCGCTCCTACAGGTTCTGCGTCGTGGATCAGCCCGCGTTAGCGGCGGTTTTCTTGTCGGCGGTCTTCTCAAGCAAGCTGATGCGCTCTTGAAGCTTGGCCAGGTCGGCGTCGATCTCGGCCAGGCGCTTGGCCTTGTCTTCGGCGCTCAGGCCGGCGTCGGCGCTGACCGTGGTGCGCTGCTTGAACAATTCGAGCTGACGGATCGGCAGCAATTGGTCGTCGCTGGACGCCAGGAACTTGCCCAGTTGCATGCCCTTGAGCACGGCTTTCTCGGAATCGGTATCGCCGTAGCTGAAGATGAAATCGCGGATCTTGGTTTTCTCGCTGTCGCTCAGGGCCTTGCTCCACACCAGCGGGTCGGCGGGGATCAGCGGCGACTTCCAGATCACTTTGAGCAGCGCGGCTTTGTCCGGCTGCGTCACTTCCAGGCGATCCCAGCTTTCGGTGTTGAAGGTCGCCACATCCAGTTGTTTCTTGGCCACGCTCAGGGCGTTGACCTCGTGGCTGGAATTGAGCGTGCGCTTGAACGCGGTGGCGGCGTCGACGTGGTTCTTGGCGAACACGTAGTAGCCCGGCACCAGGTAACCCGAAGTGGAGTTCGGATCACCGTTGCCGAAGGTCAGGGACTTGGCATTTTTCAGCATGTCGTCCACGGAATTGATCGGGCTGTCCTTATGTACGATCAACACGCTCCAGTAACCGGCGGCGCCGTTGGCGGCAGCGGTCTGGGCGAAGATTTCGCCGTTGGACCGGTCCACCGCTTCCATGGCGGCCTTGTTGCCGAGCCAGGCCACATCGACCTTGTTGAAGCGCATGCCCTGGATCAGGCCGGCGTAGTCAGAGGCGAAGGTGGCGTTGATCTTCAGCCCAGTTTTTTTCTGCATGTCGTCGAGAAACGGCTGCCAGATGCTCTTGAGGTTCTGCGACGACTCGGTGGACATGATGCCGAAGTTGATGGCTTTTTCTTCAGCCTGGGCGGTGCCCAGGACGCAACTGGCGAGCAAGGCGGCGCCAGCAAAAACGCGACCGATACGGTTCAACATGGAAAGGATTCCTGAGGCTGCGTAATGGGAAATGTTCGGAGGTTCAAGCGCGCGCCAGCACCAGGCGGGGCGCGGTTTCGGTGGGGCGGAGCTGTTCGGAACACATCAGGCTGGTGTCGAGGTCGGCACCGTACAAATCGTTGAGGAACTGGCTGCTGAGTTCGGCGCCGGGACCATCGAAATGGATCTTGCCGCCCTTGAGCGCCACGGCTCGCGGGCAATACCGCATGGCGTAATCCACCTGGTGCAGGGTGACCACCACGGTCTTGCCGTCGCGTCGGTTAATGTCGGCGAGGATTTCCATGACCTTGCGCGCGGACTCGGGGTCCAGGGAGGCAATCGGCTCGTCGGCCAGGATCACTTCGGCGCGCTGAGTCAGGGCCCGGGCAATTGCCACGCGCTGCTGCTGGCCACCGGACAAGGTCGACGCACGTTGCGCCGCCAGGTCGGCGAGGCCGACGCGGTCGAGGGACGCCATGGCGAACTGTCTTTCTTCGGCGTTGAACAAGCGGAAATTACCGCGCCAGCGCGGCATGCGGCCCAGGCAACCGAGCAGCACGTTGTCGAGCACGCTGAGGCGGTTGACCAGATTGAACTGCTGGAAGATGTAGCCGATATCGGCCCGCAAGCGCCGGACCTTGCTATTCAACCGGCCGGAAGCCTGCACTTCACGACCCAGCACCTTGACGCTGCCGCCGTTGGTGCGATCGCAACAGGCCAGGCCGGCGAGGTGACGCAACAGGGTGGATTTACCGGAGCCGGACGCGCCAATCAGCGCGACCATCTCACCGTGAGCCACGGTGAGTTCGAGGTCGACCAATGCGCTTTTCTTCGCAAAGGTCTTGTTCAAATGATCGACATGGATAGCTGCGTTCATGGGCATCTCTGTCAGGTTGAACAGCCGCTCCCTGGCTGCATTGAAGTTCAACCCACTCTAGATACCGGGCATGTCAGCCCTATGACTCGCACAAGTCGCTGGAATAACCATTTGATGAAGGTTTTATGAAAGGTTGGGGTTGTTGAGTCGGTGCAATTCACTGTGGGAGCTAGCTGCTAGCGATAGAGAGGGCACATCCAACAATGATGTGACTGAGCAAATGCCATCGCTAGCAGGCTAGCTCCCACAGGGATTAGCGGTGTTCGCAAGTTTTAAGTTCGACACAGCAACCTGTGGGAGCGAGCCTGCTCGCGATGAGGCCCTTACTGCCAATAGAGATAGTGACTGAGCCACCGCCATCGCTAGCAGGCTAGCTCCCACAGGGATTACCGGTGTTCGCAAGTTTTAAGTTCGACACAGCAACCTGTGGGAGCGAGCCTGCTCGCGATGAGGCCCTTACTGCCAATAGAGATAGTGACTGAGCCACCGCCATCGCTAGCAGGCTAGCTCCCACAAGAGAATCGGGTACAGCCGCCAGCGTCAGGTCGTCTGTCAGGCCGTCTTTGCGAACAGCCTCACACGATCTCGACTCTCCAGTTGATATGAAAAAGGCGACCCTAAGGTCGCCTTTTTGCGTTACTGCCCGAACTGCCGTCCCAGGCCACCCGGCACGCCGTGGATATCGGTGTCTTCCCACGGCCCGTTGGGGCTGATCGAGCGGCTCCAGCCGTTGTTCCAGCGGTAGTAGGTGCGCTGGCGGTAGAAGGTGTTGGTCTGGTCGTCGAGCACGTAGACCCCGAGCTTGGCGTCCCAGTGGCTGTTGCCCCCCGGTGGCGGGGCGAAACTGGCGGAGGTTTTCGGCATCGGCTTCGCCGGTTTGGCGGGAATGCCTGGCTTGCCCGGCGCGGGTGTGGTCGATGGCGTCGGGCTCGGTTGCGAAGGCGGGATCGGCGGCAGCGGCGTGGGCTCTGGCCGCTGGACCGCACACGCGCTTAAGCCCATGACCAGACTGAGCAGGGTGATACGAGCGATGGCGGTCATGGCAGGGTCTCTTGGTTATTGATCCGGGCTGTCGATGGTCAGTTGCTGCGCGGCCGTGGTGCTGCTGGCCAGCGGTTGGCTGCGGCCAATCCATTCGCCCGTGGTCGGCTGGCCGGCGCGGGAAACGCGCGCAACCAGTTGGACTTCAGGGAAGTTCGACAGTTTCAACTGCGGCATCATCGCGTCCGCGTCGCCCAGTTCCACGGTGACCGGCAGGTCGGCCACGGTCAGGCGCTTGGCCGCCAGCGGTGCCGGTGGCCCGGAAGTGGCGCGGGCGAAGATGAACACGCTGTCGCCGGGCTGGACCTTGGCTTTAAGCTCGGGGGCCAAGTCAACTCGGACCTTGAGCAACGCACCGGCCTTCACCGCCGGTGCCGCCGCCACTTGGCCGCCGCTGGCCTGGAGTTTCTCGGTGGCCCGGGCGATCCCGCCTTGCAGCGCGGCACGGGAATTGTCCTCGGGCGGCAACTGCGCCAGCAGACGGTTCCAGTAATCGATCGCTTCCTGATAACGCGAACCTTCGAACGCGGCGATGCCAAGCAAGCCCAGGCTGGTGACTTCTTTCGGATCGGCTTTCAAGGCTTCATCGGTCAAGCCCTGGATCTGCGCCGACCATTGCTTGCCATTGGCGAAGTACAACGCCTGGGCCCATTGGCCGAGCAGTTCCGGTTGACGACCGGCGACACTCACCGTGCGCTCGAAGATCTTCGCCGCGTCCGCCGGGCGATCCTGGGCCATGTAGGTGCGACCAAGGAAATACAGGCCCTCGGCGGACTCCGGTTGCGCCGCGACCGCACGTTCAAGACGCCGGGTCATTTCTTCCATCGACTGCGGCGCCTGGGCGAATTCGCGGGTCAGTTCGACCTTGTCGCTGGCACCAAAATGCAGGTACAGGCCCAGGCCCAACACCGGCACCAGAATCGCCGCCAACAACGGCAACGGCTTGCCCAGTCGCGAGACCCGTGGCGCGGCGACGCCTTCGGTGTCGGCAAGCAACTCCCGGGCGGCTTCGGCGCGACCGGTGTCCAGTTGCGCGGCATTGAGCACGCCTTCTTCCTGCTGAGTCTGCAACTCGGCCACGCGCTCCTGATAGAGCGCGACGTTAAGGGCGGTGCGGTCTTCTTCGAGTTGGGCGCGACGGCCACGGAGCACGGGGATCAGCAGAAAACTCAGGGCAACCAGAAGCAACAGTCCTGCGGCGAGCCAGAAATCAATCATTCTTGGTGTTATCCAACAGATGGTCGAGGCGCTCGCGCTCGTCGACGGAAAGTGTGTCCGGGGTATCGCTGCGCTGGACGCGACGACGGCGAACGATCACCGCGATCACCACGAAGCCGCCGAGCAACAGGCCGGCCGGGCCGAACCAGAGCAGCGCGGTCTTGGCGGTGAGCGCTGGCTTGTAGCGGACGAAATCACCGTAGCGGTCGACCATGAAGTCGATGATCTGCTGATTGTCCTTGCCCTCGCCGAGCATGCGGAAAATCTCTTTGCGCAGGTCGGCGGCAATCGGCGCGTTGGAGTCGGCGATGTCCTGGTTCTGGCACTTGGGGCAGCGCAGTTCCTTGGTCAGTTCACGAAAACGCTCGCGGTCACCTTCCTTGGCGAACTCGTAGGTGTCGATGGCCGCGTGGGCCACGCCAGCCAGGCTCAAGCCCAATAAAACAGCGAAGATCCAACGCTTCATGGCTTGGCCTCGTCAACCAGCGCCTGGTACTTGGCCGCGAGTTTTTCGCGCCAGACCTGCTCGTCGATCACCCCGACGTACTTGTCGCGGATGATGCCCTTGGCGTCGATGAAGAAGGTTTCCGGCGCACCGTAGACGCCGAGATTCAGGCCCAGGGAGCCCTCCTCGTCGCGGATGTCCAGTTGATAGGGGTTGTGGAATTCCACCAGCCACTTCAAGGCGTCGGCGTTGACGTCCTTGTAGTTGATGCCGTAGATCACCACGCCCTGCTCCGCCAGTTTGTTCAGCACCGGGTGCTCGACCCGGCAGGAAATGCACCAGGTGCCCCAGACATTGACCAGGGCCGGCTTACCGAGAAGGTCGGCCCGGGTCAGGATCTTGTCGCCCTGCACCGCCGGCAGGGAAAACTCCGGGAACGGCTTGTTGATCATCGCCGAGGGTAACTCAGTTGGGTCGCCCTTCTTTAGTTGGATAACTACAACAGTCGCAAAACATCCAAGCACGAACGCAATCAATGCGACCACTATCCAACGCTTACTATCAACGCTCATCAACTAACTCCCGGCACAGTAAGGCCCAGTGCTTCACGCACGCGGCTTTTCACCTTGACCCGATAACGCTTGTCCAACGCCGCCAACAGTCCACCGAAACCGGTAAGCAAGCCGCCGAACCAGATCCAGCGCACGAACGGCTTGACGTGTACGCGCACCGCCCAGGCGCCGTCGCCCAAAGGTTCGCCGAGGGCGACGTACAGGTCACGGGTGAAACCGGCGTCGATCCCGGCTTCGGTCATCACCGAATTCTGCACGGTGTACAGGCGTTTTTCCGGGTGCAGCACGCTGATTTCCTGGCCGTCGCGAATCACGCGCACGGTGCCTTTGTCCGACGTGAAGTTCGGCCCTTCGAAGTGCTTGGCGCCTTCGAACACGAAGTGATAACCCGCCAGGTCCATGGACTCGCCCGGCGCCAGGCGCAGGTCGCGCTCGGCACTGTTCTGGCTCGACAGCACCACGCCGAGGGCGCAGACCGCGATGCCCAGGTGCGCCACCTGCATGCCCCAATAGCTGCGGGTCAGGCTCGGCAAACCTTTGATCAAGCCTTTGTGGCGGGTCTTGTCGAGAATGTCGCGCACCCCGGCCAACAACACCCAGGCCGCCAGCATGAAGGTCGCGATCACCGCCCAGTTGAAGTCGCCATAAGCAACGCCGGCCACCACCGCCAGCGCGGCACTACCCAGCAGCACCGGCGTGAGCATGCTCACCAGCCATTTGACCGGGGTGTCTTTCCAGCGCACCAGCATGCCGACCGCCATCACCACCATCAGCAATGCCATCAACGGAATGAACAGCGCGTTGAAATACGGCGGGCCCACCGACAGTTTGGCGCCGGTCATCGCATCGAGAATCAGCGGGTACAGGGTACCGAGCAGGATCATCGAGGCCGCCACCACCAACACCAGGTTATTGCCCAGCAACAGGGTTTCCCGGGACCAGAGGTTGAAGCCGACATGACTCTTGACCACCGGGGCGCGCAGGGCGAACAGGGTCAGCGAGCCACCGACCACGAACAGCAGGAAGATCAGGATGAACACCCCGCGCTCGGGGTCGGACGCAAAGGCATGCACCGAGGTCAGCACCCCGGAACGCACCAGGAAAGTCCCGAGCAGGCTGAGGGAGAACGCGGCAATGGCCAGCAGCACTGTCCAGCTCTTGAATACCCCGCGTTTTTCCGTGACCGCCAGCGAGTGAATCAGCGCCGTGCCCACCAGCCATGGCATGAAGGAGGCGTTTTCCACCGGGTCCCAGAACCACCAGCCGCCCCAGCCGAGTTCGTAGTAGGCCCACCAGGAGCCGAGGGTGATGCCGATGCCGAGGAAGGCCCAGGCGACGATGGTCCAGGGCCGCGACCAGCGCGCCCACGCCGCGTCCAGTCGACCGCCGAGCAACGCGGCGATGGCGAAGGCGAAGGCCACGGAGAAACCGACATAACCCATGTACAGCATCGGCGGGTGGACGATCAGGCCGATGTCTTGCAGCAATGGATTGAGGTCACGACCGTCCGCCGGCATTTGCGGCAGGATGCGTTCGAAAGGGTTCGAAGTGAGGATCAGGAACAGCAGGAAACCGATGCTGATCATGCCCATGATCGACAACACCCGCGCCAGCATCACCTGCGGCAGTTGCCGCGAGAACACCGACACCGCAAAGGTCCAGCCACCGAGGATCAATGCCCAGAGCAGCAGCGAGCCTTCGTGGGCGCCCCACACTGCGCTGAATTTGTAGTACCAGGGCAAGGCGCTGTTGGAGTTGCCTGCCACATAGGCGACCGAGAAATCATCGGTCATGAAGGCATAGGTCAAGCAGCCGAACGCGAACGCCAGGAACGCGAACTGGCCCCAGGCCGCCGGCTGGGCCAGGCTCATCCACAAGCGGTCGCCGCGCCAGGCGCCAAGCAACGGCACCACCGCTTGCACCACGGCAAAACACAGGGCGAGGATCATGGCCAGGTGGCCAAGCTCCGGGATAAAGATTCCAGATGTCATCAGTTAACCCTCTTTCGCTGGAGTGGGTGCCGATTGGCCGCTGTCTTTCAGGGCCTTGGTCACTTCCGGCGGCATGTATTTTTCATCGTGCTTGGCCAGCACTTCGTCAGCCACCACCACGCCGTCGGCGTTGAGCTTGCCCAGGGCGACGATGCCCTGGCCTTCGCGGAACAGGTCCGGAAGGATGCCGCGATAGGTGATGGTCACGGATTTGTTGAAGTCGGTGACGATGAACTTCACGTCCAGGGAATCGCCGGAGCGTTGCAGCGAGCCCTTCTCGACCATGCCGCCGGCGCGAATGCGCGTGTCGTGCGGCGCTTCGCCGTTGGCGATCTGGGTCGGGGTGTAAAACAGGTTGATGTTCTGTTGCAGCGCGCTCAAGGCCAGGCCGACGGCCGCGCCGACCCCCACCAGGATCGCCAGAATAATGATGAGACGTTTTTTACGCAGCGGATTCACTGACTTTCTCCCGGCGCAAACGGCGCGCCTCTTGTTGCAGATACCGCTTGCGGGCCAGGACCGGCGCCGCCACGTTAAGGGCCAGGACCGCCAGGCAGATGCCGTAGGCGGACCAGACGTACAGGCCGTGATGGCCCATGGCGAGAAAATCGCCGAATGACGCGAAACTCATCGAGCGCTCCCCAGACTGTTCTCTACGGCTTTCTCAACTTCCGCCTTGACCCAACTGGCGCGGGATTCGCGCTTGAGCACTTCCAGACGCATGCGCAGCAACAGCACCGCGCCGAAGAAGCAGTAGAAACCCAGCACCGTCAGCAGCAGCGGCAGCCACATTTCTGCCGGCATGGCGGGTTTTTCGGTGAGGGTGAAGGTCGCGCCCTGATGCAGGGTGTTCCACCACTCCACCGAGTATTTGATGATCGGGATATTGATCACGCCGACGATGGCCAGCACCGCGCAGGCCTTGGCCGCGCTGTCACGGTTGCTGATGGCGTTGCCCAGTGCAATGAGGCCGAAATAGAGGAACAGCAGAATCAGCATGGACGTCAGTCGCGCATCCCAGACCCACCAGGAACCCCAGGTCGGTTTGCCCCAGATGGCCCCGGTGACCAGCGCCACGGCGGTCATCCAGGCACCGATGGGGGCGGCGCATTGCAGGGCGACGTCGGCCAGTTTCATCTTCCACACCAGCCCGACCACGCCGCACACCGCGAGCATCACGTAGCAGGACTGGGCGAGCATGGCCGCCGGCACGTGGATGTAGATGATCCGGAAGCTGTTGCCCTGCTGGTAGTCCGGGGGCGCGAACGCCAGGCCCCAGACCACGCCAACGCCAATCAGCAACAACGCCGCGACGCTCAGCCAGGGCAGCAATTTGCCGCTGATGCCATAGAACCACTTGGGCGAGCCGAGCTTATGAAACCACGTCCAGTTCATTACTGTTTCCATCACGGTTGCCGCGCCTTATCGGGCGTAGCCAAGGGTCTTTACTGGCTGAAAAACAACCAGACCTCATTATTCGCCGACGCTGATCTTCAGGCCAGCCGCTATTGCAAAGGGTGTCAAGGTTATCGCCAGGGCGGTCAGGCTACCAAGCCACAAGAGATAACCGGTCGCCGGCATGCCCTGGAGCGCAGCCTGCAAGGCGCCACTGCCGAGGATCAACACCGGGATGTACAACGGCAAAATCAGCAGGGCCAGCAACAGGCCACCGCGCTTCAAACCCACGGTCAACGCCGCGCCCACTGCACCGAGCAGGCTCAATACCGGCGTACCGAGCAGCAGCGAGAGCAGCAACACCGGCAGACAGGCGGCAGGCAAGCCGAGCATCAGCGCGAGCAAGGGTGACAGCAATACCAGGGCCAGGCCGGAAAAAGCCCAGTGTGCCAGCACTTTGGCCAAAACCAGAAGAGCCAGGGGGTGCGGCGAAAGGACCCACTGCTCAAGGGAACCGTCCTCGAAATCACTGCGAAACAGCCCGTCCAGCGAGAGCAGGACGGACAAAAGGGCCGCCACCCACACCAGTCCCGGAGACAAGGTTTGCAACAATTGCGACTCCGGACCCACCGCCAACGGGAACAGCGCCACGACAATAGCGAAAAACACCAGCGGGTTGGCCAGTTCCGCCGGTCGACGAAACAACAGCCGCGCTTCACGGGCCACCAGCAGTCCGAACACACTCATACGGCCCACTGCCCCAGGTCAAGATCGCGGTAACTGGCCGGCATCCGGCTCAACGTGTGATGGGTGGTCAACACCACCATGCCGCCACGCTCACAGTGCGCGGCCAGGTGTTCTTCGAGCTGGGCCACGCCTTGTTTGTCGAGGGCGGTGAAGGGTTCGTCGAGAATCCACAGCGGCGGGCTGTCCAGGTACAAACGCGCCAGGGCCACGCGACGCTGCTGGCCGGCGGACAGGCTGTGACAGGGGACGTCTTCGAACCCGCGCAAGCCGACGGCGGCCAATGCCTGCCAGATCGCGTCATGGCTGGCGGGTTGATGCAGGGCGCAGAGCCAGCTGAGGTTTTCTTCCGGGGTCAGCAAGTCCTTGATCCCGGCGGCATGGCCGATCCACAACAGGTTGCGCGCCAGCTCGCTGCGTTGCTGATCCAGGGGATGGCCATTGAGCAGCACTTGACCGGCAGTCGGCTGCATCAACCCGGCGAGCAAGCGCAACAGGCTGGTCTTGCCGCTGCCGTTGGGGCCACTGACTTGCACCATTTCCCCCTGCCTGAGTCGCAATTCGAGATTTTCGAACAGCAGCCGAAGATCTCGCTCACAGGCGAGGGCAACGGTTTGCAGGAGCGGGCTGGTCAAGGGATCAAAAGCCTTTTCGTGGGTTCAAGTCGGCCGGCGCGCAGCCGTTAAAGTGGGGCAGCCTAGATGCATTGACGGCCTGTTCCAGAGAGCTGCGCCAAACAATTGCAAGGTTTTTGCCACTCGTGCAAAGACGGGCGGCATTATACATGCGATGCCCTACTCTAAAGAGGGCTTATTCACTCAGGTTGTGACCGCGAATGACTGGCGACATGAACATCCTCCCGATACCGCAACCGACGTCGACGACTTCTCGTCCGCTGGTGGTGAGCGGTGACCTGCTCAAGCTGCTGACCCCCATCGAGGGCTTGATCAGCGCAGGCCAGACCGCCAAGGCCGAGGTGTTGTCGCTGAAGCAGGCAGACCAGACCTTTCAATTGCTGCTCAAGGTGACCCTCGACAGCGGCCGCCAGACCACGGTCCAGGCCACCAGCAACCAGCCGTTGCCCCAAGGCACCAATTTCGCCATCACCCAGCCGTCGGCGGGCAACCTCGCGGTCACGGTGCAACAAGCAATCGCCGCCAGCGTCGCCACCCTCACCCGCCTGGACACCGCGCAACTGCCGGTGGGCACTCTGTTGCAGGGCAAGGTACAAACCAGCCAATTGCTGCCGCAAGTGCCGGGGCAACCGGTGGTCTATCGCTCACTGGTCAGCTTGCTCAACACCGCGTTGAGCGGTAGCACCCTGAGCATCGACAGCCCGCAACCCCTGCGCATCGGCACCTTGCTCAGCGCGTTGGTGCAGGATTCGCAAACCCTCAAATTCGTGCCGCTGAGCAGCCGCCAGGACCAACTGGCCATCACCCAGCAACTGGTCAGCCAGCAAAGTCGCCAAGGCTCGCTGGACGGTTTGATCAAACTGCTGCAAAACCTGCCGGCCTCGGACCCGACGTCCAGCGACCTGCGCGCCGCGGTGGATAAGTTGCTCGCCGGCCTGCCGGATGTGCAGCAATTAAGCACGCCCAAGGGCTTGGCCCAGGCCTTGGCCAACAGCGGCATGTTTCTCGAAAGCAAGCTACTGGGCGGCCAGCCCGCCACTCTCGCGGCAGACATGAAAGGCGATCTGCTGAAGCTGATCGCGCAACTGACCCCTGCCCTGCCCGCCGGCACGCACCTCAGCGCCATCATCGCCGCCAACACCCTGGCCCAGGCGATGCCGAGCTTCGTGCGCAGCGCCCTGGGCATGCTCGGCCAGGTCAGCGCCAAGCCAGAGCCCACCAGTTTCCCGTTGTCCGAGCGGCTGTTGCAGAAAGGTGATGGCGAAGGTGGCCTGGAACACTTGCTGCGCCTGGCCGCCGCCGCCGTGTCGCGTCTGCAAAGCCATCAGTTGTCGAGTCTGGAGCAAACCGGCGTCACCAGCGATGGCCGCTTGCAAAGCACCTGGCAACTGGAAATCCCCATGCGCACCCTGCAAGACATCGTGCCGCTGCAGGTCAAGTTCCAACGCGAGGAATCCCCCGATCCCGAGAAAGACTCGCCCAACGAACGGCGCGAAGAACGCGAGCCGAAACAGCCGCTGTGGCGGGTCGAACTGGCCTTCGACATGGAGCCGCTGGGGCCGATGCAAATCCAGGCGCAACTGGTCAAGGGCAGCCTGTCCAGCCAGTTGTGGGCAGAACGGCCGTATACCGCGAGCCTGATCGAAAGCAACTTACAGGCCCTGCGCGAGCGCTTGCTGAATTCCGGGCTGAACGTCGGCGACCTCGATTGCCACCTCGGCACGCCGCCGCAAGGCCCGCAAACCCGACTCGAACAACGCTGGGTGGACGAAACCGCATGAGCACCGCCAACGCCCCGCGCCAGGCCATCGCCCTCAAATACGACGGCAGCCAGGCCCCGACCCTCACCGCCAAGGGCGACGACGAACTCGCCGAAGCCATCCTCAAAATCGCCCGCGACTGCAACGTGCCAATCTACGAAAACGCCGAGTTGGTGCGACTGCTGGCGAAGATGGAACTGGGCGACAGCATCCCCGAAGAGCTGTACCGGACCATTGCCGAAATCATTGCCTTTGCCTGGAACCTGAAAGGCAAGTTTCCCCAGGGATTTGATGAGGAGACCGGGGTGTTGGAGAAGGATGTGACTGAGCGGGGGGATGATTACTGAGGCTTCATCATTAAAACGCCGTCCAGTGCTAGCTCACTACAAAAGTCTCTGCGCCGCTCGATCCTGCAGAGTCGGTTCGCGTCAACACCGGTCATGTCAGGCTGGTGACCCCAGGCTTGAAAAAACGCAAAAGTCTGAGACTACGCCCGACGATCAAGCCATTGATCGCGCCGGATGCCAGAGCCGACGCAACTATCGTCGCGACATCATTGATGCGTTCAGGACGAGTGGTCTCCTGGTAACCACTGTAATAACGCCAGGCAAAAAAACTCCAATACACCAGTAGCACTTTCACACTACCGCCTAATACCAGATGCTTGCCGTCACGATGCACGTTGTGAAACGAGTAAAAACGCGCAGCCAGAAACAGCCCTGCCAGCATCGCTATGAAGTAAACCAAAACCGGAAAAGCAAAACCCTGAACGAAATTCAGGGACGCCAGCGATATGCCCGTGAAAACCACTGGCGATATTTGCAGTGATCGTTTGGACTCATGATTCTCGAAGCAGGCAACAACGCCTAGATAAGTCACAATGAGAAAAATCGCGTAAACCCACAATGGGGTCCCTCGCAGCATATCGAGCATTCGCACCCCTTGGCAGTGGATGATTTAGAGCCATCCAACTTAGAGAGGATGGATGAAAATCACCAGCAGGCGTGTTCAGTTTTGGTTGTAGGTAACGGAACACTTCACTGTAGGACGCGGAGATTATTGAGCCTCTGCGGGGGGCGTTGCGTCAATCGCGGTAGCTCAGTCGATCATGACGTCTAAACGGATGGCCTCTTCGCGGGCAAGTTGCTCCCACAGGAGGTCTGTGGTGTACGCAAAAGTCAGTGCCCCACAGAAAACCTGTGGGAGCGCGGCTGTTCTGGTCAAGTTTTTCCGGACACCGATTACGGTGATCAAGCCGCCTGCTGCTCCATGGCTATTGGCGACAGGTAGTTGTTGTAGCTGTGGAGCCTGAGTCGGTTGTATCGCATGAAGAAGATG
>Ga0247742_10000227_pt1 | contig 48484 bp, 78 predicted proteins | sample UWRJL208509C2_FD_180944 | JGI IMG/M metagenome (GOLD analysis project Ga0247742, IMG submission 180944) | Plant litter microbial communities from Arlington Agricultural Research Station in Wisconsin, United States - UWRJ-L208-509C-2 | ecosystem: Environmental > Terrestrial > Plant litter >...
GTCATCGCGCACCAGCCTACGTCGGTCGCGCGCGCTGCTACATTTGTACCCGCGGGCCTCTAGCTCAGTTGGTAGAGCATCGGACTTTTAATCCGTGGGTCGTCGGTTCGAGCCCGACGGGGCCCACTCGTCGTCATCTGACTCGAACAGAGCGTTGACCGAGACACCGAAGTAACGCGCGGCCGCGGCAATCTCCGCCGCGAACCAGGGGCGTCGCCCCCGCAGCTTCAAGCTCAGCGAGGCCTGGGTCATACCCCACCGCGGCGCCAGAGCCGACTGGCTCTCCTGCGCACGCCACATGAGGCGGTGCACGTTCTCACCGATCACCTGGTCGGTGGTGCGCTCCGTGAAGACGGCGGCGCTCTGTTCGTTCGTCATGTACGACAAGCTACGACAGAACACGACAAACCGTCAAGCCCTCCCCATTTGGGTCACATCCATTTCCCAGCGTCGTGGCGTGTCGGATATTGACAGTTCATAACGGAGCGTTGTAGCGTCCTCACCTATGACAGCCAGTAATAACCACAACGGTGTGATGACGCTCGACGAAGTTGCCGAGCTCCACCGCGTCAGCCGTCGCACGGTCGAACGCTGGGCTGCCAACGGTGTACTCCCGGTTTCGAAGCTCCCCGGCGGCCAGGTCCGCGTCGAGGAGAAGGATGCACGCCGACTGCTCAAGCCCGTTACTTCCTCGTCCGCCGGTTCCCGGGTGCTGTCACCGCCCGACGGGGTCGCCATCCCGGCCGTCGAGGAGCCCACCGGAACAACCCGGGGTGCCGCAATCACTCCCGAACCGGTGGAAGGCGCCGCGGGAGCCCCCGCTCCCGCGGCGCATCCCTCACCCCAGTAACCCACGAACTTGCTGCAGCGGTCCCCGTAAAGGCTCGGACCGCGAACATCGGGCCCGTCCCCGGCCGGGGCAAGAAAGCCGGGGCTCAGCTTCCCACCACACCCAGTCCCTCCCACCACAGAAGGGCACCACCATGGCACCACTCCTCCTCACTGCAGCACTGCTCGCGCTCGCCGCGATCGCAGGCTCCGTGTTCCTGCAGCTCGACGAACGTCGACCGCGATTTCGGCGGACACTGCGATGACGTTCGGGCTCGTCGCAGCGCTGGCCATCATCGTCGCGACCGCCATCATCATGGCGCGCGTCGCGGTACACGACAGCAAGCACGGCCGGTGACCCTCACCATGACGAGGCCTCTGCTCAGCGTGTACCGGTGGTTCGGCCACGGCGACATCCGCGCAATCCTCGACCACCCAGAGGGACCCCTCTTCCACGCCGGCGACGTCTGCACGCGCATCGACTTCGACGTCGACACCACCTACGACACATACGCCGGCGTCGACGTCTACCACTGGCCCGCCGAAACCATCCGGATCCGAGACCTCCCAGTACGCGACGGCGAGCCGCCCGCCGACTTCTTCACCGCGGCCGCATGCCGCCGCGCGATCGACACCCACCTGACCGACCTCGGCGCCTACTTCCTCGAATGGATGGACAACACGCTCGAGGCGATCGCCGAGATCGGGCTCGATCGACTCAAGGACGAAGCGACCCCCGTACCGGAGGCCGTCAACGGACGCACCTACTCGGTCCGACTGGCCGCGAGCATCCTCTCCCGCGACCCCATCATCGCCATCGGGCAAGGCCAGCTCTTCGACTTCATGCACGCCCTCGGCTGGACGCATCGCGGCGACTCCGCCTGGGTACCCGAGCCCGACGTCCTCAAGGCCGGCCACCTGGTGGAACAGCGCCGCCGCGTGCCTGGCCGCAAGGAGCTCTACCCGCAGCTGCGCCTGACTGCCACCGGCATCCACGAACTGCACCAGCGTCTCGGCGGGCTCACCCCGCTCACCCTCGACACCCCACCGGCACTCACCCTCCTGGAGCTCGAATGACTCGCCGCATCGTCCGCGCGATCTTCTGGATCGCCATCATCACCTTCTTCGCGATCGCCGGCTCAGCCGCTGAACTGCAGAGCCCCGGCTGGATGTACTTCGTCCCGCCCGCTGCGATCATCGCCATCCTTCTCACAATCGCCCTGCTGCGACGTCAGACCATCGGCCCCCGCTGATGAACGCGGCTGCCGACGCACCATTCACTTGCCCACCAGAGCACAAGCACGACCAGTCCCACACCTGCTACAACAACCACCGTTGCCGCTGCACCCCTTGCGGCAAACACGCTGCCGCTGAAGCCCTCCGACGTCGCCGCGAGAAGGTCATGGGTCGCTGGGAACAGGCCTGGTATCCGACGACCGGCGTCGCACGGAGATTGCAGGCCCTCGTCGCCATCGGCTGGACAGCACCCGCGCTCGCCGTGGAAATGGATCTCACCGTCACGGCGATTCGCAGAATCCTCCACTTCACATTCGACAGCGTCGAGCGAGACACCAGACACAAGGTTGTCACTGCGTACGACCGGCTCTGGAACATCCGCCCCACATGCGACACCGCCCACCACCGCGCAGCCCGCGATCGCGCCATCGCCCGCGCGCAGGGTTACGGCTGGCTTCCACCGCTGGCGTGGGATGACATCGATCTCGACCCAGAGCCTCCCGCCGTCGACCTCGACGAACGCACCGATTTCGACCACGCGGTTGTCGCCCTGGCCCTTGCTGGCGAACGCATCACGCTGACCAAGGCGGAACGTCTCGCCGTCGTAGAGCAGCTCAACACCTGGCGCTACTCAGACGAAGAGATCGCAAGCCGTCTCGGTTGCGACGTCCGCACGATTCTCCGCGATCGCTCGGAACACGGCATCCCCGCCGCCGTCGACGCCTCTCGTCAGCCCACCCGCAGGGCTGCCTGATGCCGATCGCGATCGTAAAGACCACCACCGTCATCTGCGAGAACGCAGACCGATCCGCCGTCCACATCGCCGGCACCGGATCCGGCCTGTCGCTCGAGTACTTCTTCGCGGCGGGGTGGACGGTCCTACCCGGCACGGACACGCGCCGCGCCGGCGTCGCCTACTGCCCGGCATGCACGAAAGCGATGGCCGGCACATGAACCCCCGCCTGCCTTACCTGCTCCTGATGGCCCTCGCGTTCGCGACCATCATCGGCTGCCTCCTCGCCTCCAACGCCTTCCCGTTCCAGCACCCTGCGCCCACACCAACCCCCACCGTTACCCCGCTTCAACTCCCGACCCTCTAGGAGCCCCCGATGGCCAGAGCCAAAGTCCTACCGTCCGACCCCGCATTTCCGCACGGAACCTCGGGCGGTGTTGCTCGCGGATGCACCGACGAAGCAGCTTGCCCGGGCGACGAGAACGGGCGTACTTGCCGGCAGGCTAAGCGCGACTACGAGCGTGACTACCGGTCCAAGGCGGCCGGCGTGCCCTCCGATGGTGAGGCACCGGAAGGTGCTGCTTCGCCGGCGTTGAAGATGGCAGCGCCGACCACCGAGGGCTGGGAACCGATCGGCCATCTAGTACCAGATGAAGCCCCGGCGGCCATTGAGGGTAAGCAGGCGGCCGCCACACTCCAGGCGGAGCCCGCGCCGAAGCCGGCGCCGGCCAAGGTTGAAGGGCGTACCGCCGCGATTGGGGCAACACGACGCCTCCAGGCGCTCGCGTGGATGGGTTACACACCCATCGAGCTGGCCCACCACACCCAGATCAGCGTCGACAACATCTGGTGCCTGCTGCTGTGCCCGCCCGACACCATCACCGACGTCACCCACCGAATCATCCGCGACCGATTCCTGAAGTTGCGCGACCAGCCAAAGAACAAGAAGACCGGCGCTATCGGCTGGTCACACGCGAACGAGCGCATCATCATCCTCGCGGAATCTCACGACTGGAAAGGCCCGTACGACTGGAACGACATCGACATCGATCCCAGCGCACCGAACGACTCCGGCCGCTCCCGCCGCGCCATGCTCGCAGACCAGGTAACCGCCCTCGAGGCCGAGCTCGTGTTCGCCCGGACCCGGATCTCCGAACTCGAGTCGGTCAACCCTGCCACCGGGACCGGATCTGACGGCGAGCACGTCACCAAGCTCGAGGAAGAGATCACATCCTTGACGGAGGAGCTCTCCGATACGAAAGCCAAGTACAGCGAACTGCTCTCCAAGTCGCACGACGAGGCCGTGTCGATTGCGAGCAGGGCCGAAGCGAATCACCAGACCAAGGTCGCCGCGCTCGAGAGCACCATCCTCGATCTGCGCGAACGAGCTGCTCGACACGACCAGGGCGAGACCACCCGCACCGTGACACCTCACTCCGCGGCTGATCGCGCTACGGAACTCAACATCGCTCTCACCGACGCCGAGAACGAAGCGCTCCACTGGAAGCACCGCCACGACCAGGAAGCGGCTGCACGCGCACAAGCCGAGGACCGCCTCACCAAGATCTGGTTCCTTGCGACCCATACGGAGAGCTTTTCCAACCCCGAGGCCGAGACCAGCGCCGAGCCCGAGGCCGACGATCAGCGACTCCGTTTGGTGGAGTCCCCGGTTGAAGACGGCTCCATCCATCTTCCCGCCGGCGTCACGGTCAACATCCACATCGGCAGGTAGCACACCATGTCCCAATTCATACCCGAGGGCGACCTGCTCCCAGAGCCACTCGTCACCGTCATCCTCGACAACCGTGCTGCGCCCGTTCGCCGCTCGGCCGTCTACATGGACCGCTGGACAATCCGGAAGCTCAATGGCCTGTGGGTCGCCTGGCCGACCGACGCTGGCGTGTACGTCGACGTCCTACGCCGACAGCAATGGATCACGCGCACAGCCTTCGCGGCCGCTCTCAGGTACGTCCTGGGAAAGGTGTACGCCCGATGAGCATCCGCCACCTCATCGCCGCCATGGAACTCCAGTGGCTCTACGAAGAGCACGAGACCGAAGACGGCCGTCCCGTGAAGCTCTCACCGTCCCACAAGCTCGCGCTCGCCGCGGTCGCCGACGACGCGTCCGACAAGACCGATCACTCGTTCCCGGGCCTGGAGAAGGTGCAGAAGTGGGCGGGCGTTGGCAAGCGTCGCGCCTTGGAACTCATCCAGGATTTAAATGCAGCGACGTATCTCGAATCAATCGCCGCGGGCTTCCCCGGTAAGCGTGCGGTGTACAAGGTCAACATCCCGAAGCCCGGCGCGATCGCTTCGGCTGAAATGGCGCCCGAGCCTGTGGATAACTCCCAAATAATGGGTGCGGAATCTCGCACTCCCCAAATAATGGGTGCGGAGATTCGCGAAATCGCGCGAGATCTCGCACCCCTCTCCTTAGACCCTCTCCTGATTAAACAATCACCTAGGAGAACAACCACAGAGTCTGTGGATAACTCCCGCGTCGGTGACGACCGGGATTCAGATTCACCCAAGCTGGGGCTGCTCGCCCGGCGCCGGCAGCGCAAGATCGGCCGGGAGCTCGACCACAACCGGATCTTCACTCACGCGGCGACGATGCTCGCCGACATCCCCGAGGTCGACCGTCGCCGCATCGCGACGATGCTCGCCTACGCCGTCTTGGCGTTCCCCGCAGCGAAGGGCGAGTCGGTCACGGCGCCGACCGCGTACGTGCTCCGAGCCTTCGAGAACGACCCGTTCTTCTGGCAGAAGCGCGGCATGGATATGTGGGCCGAAGCATGATCGTCATCGACCAGGAGCAGCACGAAGAGCTCGAGCAGCTGCACGACGACGCCACCGGCGCTGTCGAGAAGTGGCTCCTGGACAACCTGGACTTCGAACCGATCTGCCAGACAACGTTCCGCAGCGGGACTCGATGCACGGAAGCGGCGACCCACATCATCCGCTGCGTCTACTGCCCGTTCGCGCTGCTCGTCGGAGCGAAGTGCATCGCCGCGATGGACCGCCTCCGCCATGCCTCGATCGAGTACGTCCAGTGCCGCGGATGCCACCAGTCCGCCAAGAACTTCGACCTGCTCTTCGTGATCAGCCCGATCGGAGCTCCAGCATGACCGAGAACCGCACGATCGTCGACATGACCAAGGTCCGGCGCCGGCCCGAAGACGCCGGCCAGGAATGGCTCCGCCGCTACGTCCTCATCGGCGACAGCAACCTGCCCACAACGCACCAGGTCGATGACGGCTGGATCCTCGACTTCGACTACCAGACCAAGCCGATCGACCCCAACGGATCACGCGGCAACCACCACGCCTACGCCCGCAAAGTCCGCAGCGTGAGGAAAGCAGCGCATGACGCAGCTGACGGCATCCCACCCCTCGGCCGCTTCCGCGCCCAGCTGACCTGGTTCGTCTTCAGCAACGGTCGCCGCGACCCGATCAACCTCAGCCCCACGATCAAGGCCATGGTCGACGGCCTCGTCGACGCGGGCCTCGCACCCGACGACACCGCCAACTTTGTCGACACCCCAACCGCGCGGATCGTCCGCGTCGACCCGAAGCTCAACGCTCGCCAGTGGATGGAGCTCGAAATCACCAGATGGGCAGGACTCCAATGACCACCACACTCACCAACAGCGCCCGTCAGAACGGCAAGGTCTACGCGCTTGCCGAGGAGGTCAGCAAGCGAAGCGGCCTCGACGTCACGATCTGCGCCAAGCTCCTCGCTGCAGGGTGGACCTTCACCGAACACATCGAGGAGCCCAACCGCTGGACAGCTCCCCAGCTGATCGAGGCCCCGGCCGACAAGGTCACCGGATTCGCGACGCTGCAGTTTGCCAACGGTGGCCTCTTCGATTCGATGCCAGTAGGCGAGATCCACCTGGTGCGGTCTACCAAGCACGGCACTCCTGGCCCGACAATGTGTGGCATCGACAGGTTCGATCGCAGCATGCCCGGCTGGTCAGTCGGTGGGGGCGTCACTGGCGGCAACCTGCCGAAGCCGACCCCGTGCACCGGCTGCCTCGCTGCAGCGACCGCTGAGTACCCAGGACTGCCGATCCACGCCACAACGTTCCGTGGGGTCTTCCCGTCGCACGCAGGGGATGCCGCGTGACCGAGGAAAGAGATCTCGACGCTCGCGCGCGCGACATCCAGCTGCGCACCTTCACACGTCGCCCGAAGTGCGACAAGCCGACCGACACCACCCCGTGCCTTCTCGAGCGCGGGCACCGCGGCGACTGCAAAGGCCGGCCGACGATCGCACAGATCGTCGCCTTCGAAGCCGAGCAGGCAGGCACTCGCGTCGGGCTGAAAGAGGAGCGAATCCGCATCGCCTTCGGAATCTCCGCACCCCGGTACTACCAGCTGCTGCACCACTACATCACCACCGAAGAAGCGCACGAGCTCGACCCGATCACCGTGCACCGCGTACTCCGCACCAGCGCGGCCGCCGTCACTGCGCGCCAATCCCACCAGTTTCCGAAGCCCAGCTAGAACCACCACCACGAAAGGCATCACCATGACGCAACCCACCACCCCGGCCGAGATCGGAACGACGATCCGCATCCCGATCGCGGACCTCACGGTCGACCCGAATATCCGCAAAGTGACCAAGATCCCCGCCGCGTTCGCCTCCTCCGTCAAACAGCACGGCGTGCTCACCCCGGTGGAGGGCTACCAGGTCGACGGCACCTGGCACCTCGGCGACGGCCAGCTCCGCTACCTCGCCTCCCTCGATGCCGGCCACACCGACATCCCCGTCCTCGTGACAGACCCCGCGCTCGCCGAGTCCACTCGAGTGATCCGCCAGCTGATCCTGAACGAGCACCGCACCGAGATCACCGAGGCCGACCGCGCCGGCGCCTACCAGACGCTGTTCGAGATGGGAGTGTCTGCCGACGCTATCGCTCGCAAAGCGAACGCTCCGAAGAAGTCGATCGAGCGCGCGCTAGATCTCATCGTCCAGCCCGGCGTGCCCGAAGCGCTCGAGCGTGGGGTAACCCTCGACCAGATCGCCCAGATCCTTGAATTCGAAGACGAAGCCGAAGTCGTCGCCGAACTCACTACGACAGCCGCGGCTGAGCCACAGAAGCTACCGCACCGCATCGCCGAGATCCGCAAGCAGAGGAAGGAGCGTGCCGAGAAGGCCGCTGCGGCCGCGCCGATTGAGGAGCGCGGCATCCCCGTCTTCGAACCCGGAATTGAGTTCAAGGACGCCACCCCCATCACCCAGCTGTACGCCGACGCCAAATACAAGAAGTCGGCAGTGCTCGAAGATTTCATCGGCAGAGGTCTCCGCGCGATCCTCCGCCAGAGCAGCACCTGGATCAACGGCGAGTGGACGATCGTCTGGACGCCCGAGTACTTCGTCAAGCCCATCCCCGATGGCTACTACGTGCGCACCTCCACCAAGGCGCCGCTGACCGAGAAAGAACTCGCCGAGCGGAAAGTCACCCGCGAAAGCAACAAGGCATGGCCCATCGCGACCGAGGTCCGCCAGGAATGGATCGCCACCACCCTCCTGCAGGGAAAGTTGACCACCTCCGACGTCATCAGCTTCCTCGCTACGGCTGCGGCAGGCGAGCACCCCCGCGACAGCAACCAGTCCGGCCGACTCCACGCCCAGAAGTGGCTCGGCCTCAGCCACTCTTCCAACCACCTCGACAAGAACCCCCTTGCGAAAGAACTCGCCGAGCGACCTGACCGGGCCCAACTCATCGCGCTCGCCGTGGCGATCGGGCAGGTAGAAGCGAAGATCGAAGACAAGGAGGGGTGGCGCGTCTATTGGACTGATGCTGCAAAGATCGCCACCTACCTCGAGCAACTCGTGGCGTGGGGATATGGCCTCGCCGCCGTCGAGGAGCAGATCATCGCGACGGCGAAGGCGGCCGGCAAATGAGCGCCGCGACGATGAAGAAGCTCAACCTCTCCGACATCGTGGTCAGCCCCGAGCTGCTCCGCAACCAGCCGACGCAGAAGCGCTCGCTTGAGCAGCTGCAGCACATCCTCACCGCCGCCCGCGCTGTCCTCGCCGAGGTCGGCATGCATGCGCTCACCACGGCCCTCATCGCCGATCGCGTTGGCATCTCGATCGGCACCGTGTATCGGTACTACGACGACCGCGTCGCGATCCTCAACGAGATCCTCCAGATCACCAAGGTCGACCAGGTGCGTGCGCTCCCGCGAGGGACCGTGCTCCTATGCTCCGTCGGCGAAGTGTTCTGGCTCGCGCCCGGTACCGGTCGGCGCACCTGGTACGCCGCCGGCTACAACCCGGCGGACTTCACCTGGACCGACGAGACGGTCCTCGACTGGGCTCCGCTGCGCCTACTCCACCGCGGAGAGACGAAGTGAGCGAGCAGACCGAGGCGGAGAAGCTCCGCGCCGAAGACACGGTCGTCCTCACCATCCGCGTCGCATGCGTGCCGGACGAGCTGGTGAATGCGGGATCAGTCGTACGCGACTGCAGCCGCTGTGCGGAGCGCGTGTGGGTCTCGCCCCTCACTCAGCAGGCTCTCGCCAGCGGCAAGGTCGTCGACAACCTCGTCTGCTGCGACTGCATGGACCTGCACGGCCCCGGAGGTGTGGACCGCCTTCTGGCCAACAGCCACTCGCACTCATGGGAGGGCCCGGAACTCGTGTGCGTGTGCGGCGCTACCTTCGCCCAGTTCCGCCGAGAGGTGGGAGACCTCTGATGCCCGCTTCCAAGATCAAGAAGGACGGGCTGCTCGTCGCGCGCAACCCTGAGCTGCGGCTCCCGCTCGATCTCGTGACGGAGTCGAACGGGATCCTCGGGAAGAAAGGCAGCGGGAAGACGTCCGCCGGCGTCGTGCTCTACGAGGAGATGTACGCCGCCGGAGTGCCGGTCGTCGCGGTCGACCCGAAGGGGGATTGGTACGGCATCCGTGCCTCCGGCCTCATCCCCAACAGCGCGCTCCCCGTGCCAGTGTTCGGCGGCCAGCACGGCGACATCCCGCTCGAGCCCAGCGCCGGCACGATCATCGCGGACCTCATCGTCCGCGAGGGACTGTCGTGCGTGCTCGACGTCTCTGAGTTCTCGAAGGCCGAGATCCAGAAGTTCATGACCGCCTTCGCCTCCCAGCTGTACAAGGTCGCGGACCGCACGCCGATGCATCTGATCCTCGAGGAGTGCCACGAGTACATCCCCCAGATGGTGACCAGCGCCGACGCCCGAATGGTCGGCGCATGGGAGAAGCTCGTCAAGCTCGGCCGATTCAAGGGCATCGGAGTCTCGCTGCTGTCACAGCGCGCCGCATCGGTGAACAAGAACGTTCTCACCCAGGTCGACAACCTGTTCATCCTGCGCACGACGTCGGCGCAGGACCGCGCCGCGGTGAAGGGCTGGATCGAGTACCAGGCCAACGCCGCCGACATCCTCACCACCCTCGCCAGTCTCAACACCGGAGAGTGCTGGCTGTACCAGCCCGCTCGCGACGAGCCGATCCGCTTCCGCTTTCGGTTCCGGGAGACATTCGACGCCGGCCAGACTCCGAAGGTGGGGGAGGCCCGTCGAGCGCCGACGAACCTCGCGACTGTCGACCTGAGCGCGATCGCCAGTGCCATGGCGGACACGATCGAGAAGGCAAAGGCCGACGACCCGAAGCAACTGCGCGCCACGATCGTGCGGCTTGAGCGCCAGCTCGCGCAGCAGGCCGCCAACGCGGCCGCAGCGGAGCCGGTGATCGAGATTCCTCAGATCCCCGAAGATGTCCGCGAACAGCTCGTGCGCCTGGCCGAGCAGCTCGAGCAGCTGCTCCAGTGGGCCAAGCCACTGAAGTGGACGGCCCCCACCGACTCATTGCCGACGCCGGGAAAGCAGCCACTCGTGGCCCGCGAGAGTGTTCCCATGACCCCGCCGCGGCCGGCCGCGGCGAGTGAGGAGAGGGCACCCAGCGTCGGCAGTGACCCACGTGTGTCGAAGATGGGTCGCGCGGTACTCACCGCGCTCGCCACCTACGGGACGTGCAACCACGTCCAGGTCGCGATCCTCTCCGGCTACTCGTCGAAGTCCGGCAGCTTCAGCAACGCCCTCTCCGCGCTGCGCACCGCCGGCTTCATCACCGGCGGTCGCGAAGCCATGACGATCACCAGCGCCGGGCTGGACGCCCTCGGCCACTTCACACCGCTACCGGCAGGGCCTGCGCTCATCGACCACTGGATGCGCCAGGTCGGCCCCATGCACCGGGCCATCCTGTCCGCGCTCATCCTCGCGTACCCGCAGTCGATGACCGCCGAAGAGATCTCCACGGCCACCGGCTACTCGCCGGGATCCGGCACATTCAGCAACGCCCTCAGCAAACTCCGCACACTCGCCCTCATCGAAGGCGGCCGAGCCGCCATCACCGCATCCGAAACGCTAGGAGAAGCCCGCTCATGACAACCGACAAGCCCACCGTTCCCTCCTCGATCAACGAACTCGGCCCCGCCATCCAGTCGCTCATCGACGGCGTCTCCGACCCGACCGTCGCTTACGGCCCCAACACCGACAGCTACGGCAAATGCGTCGAAGCGATGTGGCGCGCCGCCTACATCGCCCACGAAGCCGTCGCCAGAGAACTCGGCGTCACCGGCTTCCAGCACTCCGTCTCCAGCCTCACCCTCCTCGCCGCCCTCCGCGGATGGACCGGCCCCGTGATGGTACTCAACGGCGAAGACGTCCTCTACCCGCAATACGACCTCGTCCAGAAAACACGCGACTGGCTCGAATCAGACGACGTCCGCACCTGGCTCGCCAACGAAGCCGACAAACGCCTCGACGAACGAACCGATCCCATCGACACCCTCGCCGAGCACTGGTTCAACCTCCGCTCAAACCGACCCGCCGCGAAGCAGGCCGACCAGTGAGCAACAGCTTCCTCTGGTTCCTCCGCGAGATGACCATCAGCGCCATAGCCGCGCTCGCCGTCTACGGAGCGATCATCCTCTCCTACAGGTGGTGGCCACTCGCGATCATCTTCGCAGCCGCGGCGATCGCTGCTCTCATCCGCACCATCCGCCGCGCTCGCCGTCGACGCCGAGTACAGGCAGAGCTCGAGGTGCTCAAGAACCGTATGCGCGAGCAGATCGCCGAGATCCGCCGAGCACGCTACGACCGTGCGGGGCAGGACCAGTGATCGTGGCGCTGGCGGTCGTGCTGCTCGCCGCGATCATCCTCATCGCGGTCGCGCTACCCGGAGTACTCGCGAACCGGCGCCGGGCCAAAGAGCCCACGGTCACGGTCACGATCCTCCTCGACATGTCGCAGCTCGCTGCAGCTGCCGCCCGCGCAGCCGACGCGCTCCAGCAATTCACCCGCTCCCGCTGACCACAGCACGACTAGCTGCCGCGCTCGCCGAATCCCCAGAAGAAAGAACACCCGTGGACCAGTACCCCGCAACGGTCACCCCGACCACCGTCATCCACTGCCAAGCCGCCGCATGCCGTCGGGAGCGGGGATCTGACGAGCCTCGCTTCGCGGTGGCCGGTACCGACCTGTGCAACTGGCACCACGCCCGCTTCCCCCGCATCCTTCTCGACATCGCCGGGTCGTGGAATCTGCTCGAAGCCTCTCTCGTGCGTCGGGGCAGCAGCGAGTACAAAGAGCGGGTTCAGACATCCGGGATCGCCGACGTCGCCACCCTGTGGAACCCGACCGCGGCGACGGCGATCGACGAGATCACCCACTACACGAAGTTCCTCTCCCGCATGGTGCTGCGCTTCCGCCCGCTGCCCGCGGACGAGATCACCGAGGTTGACCGCCACCAGGTCTACTACGACGACCTCGGCCAGCAGCAGGTGAAGCACTTCACCGACCGGAAGGTCGTCACCCACTCTCACTCGCTCACCGGCCAGGAACCTGTCCCCGAGCAGCTCTCCCGCCTCGCGCATTGGCACTCCCGGTGGCTGTCCGGATATCCCGGCGAGGGAGCGATCTTCCTCGAGCGCGCGATAGAGAACCGCGCCAACCTGATGCTCGCTCTCGAAGCCCCGTCCATCCGCCGCGTCGGCCTTCGCAACATGTTCTGCTCCGACGCGATCGCCAACGACGACGCGCTCGGCGAGATCGTCTGCGGCGCACCCCTCGTCGGCATCCTCCCTGCCGACACCGACCAGCCTTCCACCATCCTCTGCTCCCGCAACCCGACCCACACGAAGATCACCCGCGAGCAGTGGATGCAACATGCCGGCACCCGATGACGGCAGCAACAACCACTGGGTCGAGATCGACGTCGCCATGGAAGCCCTCGACATCGGCCGCTCGAAAGCGTTCGAACTCGCGAAGTCCGAGCAGTGGCGCTCCATCAAGACCACCGGCATGAGATCCCGCCAGTACCTCTTCGCCGACATCGCCCGCACTTACCAGCACCGAAAGGCACCTCAATGACGGACTCCACCACTGCCGACGAGCCAACACCCTTCGACATCAACGACCACCTCCTCACCGACCTCGAATCGGTCGACTCCTGGGCTGGCCATACCGTCGGCTACCGAGCAAGCTGCGCCTGCACCGACCCCGATACCAGCGGCCACGGCTCCGTCGAGTTCTACGACACCACCATCGCCGCGCTCGCCGTCCAATGGCTCGACCACATCCATCAGGTAGACCCCGACGAGATCACTCCCGCCGAAGTCGACGCCGTGGCCAAGGTCATGTTCGAGCCACCAACCGGAGGGAGCGGCGACTACACCTGGGCCGAGATGATCCGCGAAGACCCCCTCCGCGCCGACCTCTGGCGCACAGACGCGCTCGCAGCCCTCGAAGCCGCACGGAAGGCGAAGGCGGAGACCCATGGCTGAGAGCATCGCATCCGCCGAAGTGCGACGAGCCGTCCAGTCGTGCCTCCGTCGCGCCAACGAGAAGTTCGACGCCGCGATCCGCGAACTGCAGCCGGAACCTGTCGACCCACCGCTGATAGTCATGGAGCTCTGGGGGCGCGCCGCCCGCCAGTTCAACGACGCCCTCCAGGAAGTCGCCCGCCAATTCGCGAGGGGGTACGAGCATGGCTGACCCCGTCGAGCTCCCAGACGGAGAGATGTTCATGGTCTCCGACCGGCTGATGCTCGTCCAGTCCATGGAATCGATCCTCGCCAACGGATTCTTCCTCGGCCGCGCCGGAGCCGAGCTCGCCGTGCACATCACCTTTCAGGGCCGCATCAACAAGTCCACGGAGCAGAGCGACGTCACCGTCGCACTTTCACCCGTCGACGCATACGAACTCGTGAACATGATCCTCACGGGCCTCGAGCTCCTACCCCTCACCCACCGCGAAATTCTCCCCAAGGACAACGACCATGACTGACGCCACCCCACAACAGGTCTCGGCGCTCGCCGGAGTGCTCTGGACAGCTGCGACTGACGACTACCGCCGGCCAGAAGACGACTGGGCCGAGGTCATGGCGAAGGCAGAGCACGACATCGCCTCCTACCGGGAGATCCGCGACAACTACATCGCGATGGCCACCGCCGTGCTCGGTTCTCCTGACCTGCCGGAGAGGTCGGCACGGGTGAACTACCTTCCCCTGCTGGACCTGCACTCGCTGCGCGCCGCGGTGCAGCCGATCGCCGACGCATGGGGAACGACTGCATACCTGGTCGGCTCGGTGATCACCCGGCCCGACTACCGCGACGTCGACGTGCGCCTCATCCTCGACGATGCCGTGCTCGAGGAGAACTTCCGTCGACCAGAGCTCCGGCAGCTGGCGAACGTCACCACCAGTGCGTGGCTCGCGCGAATGACAGGTCTGCCCATCGACTTCCAGTACCAGTACGCCGCGGACTCCGCCCGGCTGGACGGCGAACCGCGTCAGCCCCTCATCGATCCGGTCGCGATGTGGAAGTCGACTGCGACCCCGGTATCCGTCGACGAACACCGCATGCGGTTCGAGCTCCCACACGTCACGTCGATCGACAGCGGTAGATGGCCCAAACACTGGACACCGATCACCGCACGAGAGCGCTCCGACTACGAGCAGTTCCTCGACCGCATCATCCTCGGCCGTGTCCCGCTCACGTCCAACCTCGAGACCTTCACGCTCCAGACCCGCCAGCGAGAAGAGCGACACCGTCCCAAGAACACCACCACCCAGCACTGACCCACCGAAGGAGACCACCATGAACATCGAGAACACCGCCAACCGCCACCCCATCCAGCACCTCGTCGGCATGCTCGACGGCAACCAAACCAACTACATCGAAGGCATGGAAGCGGCCGGCGCACAGCAAGTACTCACCTCCGACCAGATCCCCACCGACGCACCCTGGGACGACCTCACCGCACTCGGCTTCGTCAAAGGCGAACCCGTCGCCGGCGACGACCTCTTCACCCACGTCACCCTCCCCGCCGGATGGACCCGCGCCGGCACCGGACACTCCATGCACACCCACATCCTCGACGAACGCGGAGTACGCCGAGTCGGCATCTTCTACAAAGCCGCCTTCTACGACCGCCGCGCCGACGCCCACATGATCAACGTCCCAACCCAGTTGGCACGCGAGATCGTCGACGGTGACGGGCCAATCACCCTCCCCGAGGCCTGGCCATCGCTCACCGCGGATGAGCGAGAAGGCGTCATCGAGAAGCTGCACGGCCACATCGCCACCCTCCGCGAGCTCAGCCTGCAGGCACACGACATGGAGAGCTACTACAAGGCACGGATGAACCGCGCAGAAGCAGCCCTCGCGCTCGCCGAGGAGGGCTGATGTCTAGCCCGGAAGAAATCGAACGGGAAGCTCTCGCTCGCGCATATGACCCAGACGCATTCGAGCCGCACCCCGCCGAGCAGCGGCGCGCCTTTGCCGCTATCCAGTGGGCAGCGCGACGGAAGCTGGCGACAGATGCCGCTGAGCGAGCCTGGAATCACGGCTACCGTCGCCTGTCCGAGTCCGGATGTGTAGACCTCGACGCGATCCGAGCGCGAGCGGAAGCTGCAACGCCGGGGCCGTGGAACGCGACCGGTTCATCGCATGACGATGACGGGCTGGTAACGCTGTTCAGCGATGACGTCGACGCAGACGACCCAGTTGCAATCGTCGCGCCATCCGATGCCGAGTTCATCGCTCACGCGCGCGTCGACATCTCGGCTCTGCTCGCTGAGGTTGAGCGGTTGCGCCTGTCCGAGTCCGAGATACGCCGCGAACCCATCAGTGATGCCGAAGTGGATGCCGTCGCGTACGTAATGTTCGAGCCGGCAGGTGGGGTAGGCGACTACACATGGGCCGAAATGGTCCGCGAGGACCCGACCCGTGCTGATATTTGGCGCACAGACGCGCGAGCTGCTCTCGAAGCTGCTCGAGCCGCGAAGGAGGCCGACCGTGGCTGACGAATACACGCCCAGCGAAGCCGAGGTCACAATTTTGACCGAACGAAGGGTCGTCGACGTGACCCCCGGCCTTTTCGTGGGCAGCAACGACCGGGTCGAGTTCGACGTCTGCGTCACCTGCGGCTCGGTCGTCTTCGATGTCGTGCTGCACGACGCGTGGCACCGCACCCAGTTCACCCCTTCACCCGAGAAGCCACAGTGAACATCGGCGATTGGGTTGGCCTGACCGTCTGTCTCCTCGCGGTGTCAGCGGTAATCGTGGGCTTGATTGCGGGATTGAGGATGAAATGACACTCTTCACCCCTTCACCCGAGACGGAACAGGAGAACACACGATGAAGTCCGCTGACATCCTCGCCGCGATCCGTGCTGCCTACCCACGACAGGCCGTCGTGCACGAGGTCGTCATCCACGACCACCTCTGGGATGAGCGCGCCGCCGTCTCGAAGCCGATACGCCGCATCGACGCGCTGATGTTCGACTCGCTGCAACGAACCGCGATCGAGATCAAGGTGTCGAAGGCGGACCTGAAGCGGGACACCTGGCAGAAGCGAGCACCATGGGCGGCCGTCACTCACCGATTCGTCTACGTGATGCCGATCGAACTGTTCGAGTCGATCGACAACTGGGGTGCGCTGCACGCAGAGACCGGGTTCGACATCTACGGGTGCGGGGTCTGGACGGTGGACGATGCCGGCCGCGTGAAGGTCGCACGGAAGGCCGTAATCAACCGTCACCCGGAGCCGCTGCCGCAGCAGGTCATCCAGTCGCTCGCGTATCGAGCCGCGGGAGTGTCAGAGCAGCTCGCTGCCGCTCCGCCCGAGCCGGTCGAGATCCAGGTCGAGTTGCCGAACCTCACGGACGCCGGCCATGTACGCCTCGAAAGCGGTCTTCCCAAGCTCCTGCACGGTGACACCCAACTCCGCAGCGACCTCACCGGCCTCCCGGGCGAGAGCGGCATCCACCTCGAACCTGATCACATGCTCGGCCATGACCCGCAGCCTACCCACGGAGGCAACCGATGACCTGGCAGACGCCGCGCATCCTCACCGTCCGCCAGCCATGGGCCTGGGCAATCATCCACGGCGGCAAAGACGTCGAGAACCGAGTCCGCAACATCGCCGGCAACTACCGAGGCCCAGTCGCCATCCATGCCGGACTGACCTTCGACGAACCCGACGGCAACGACTGGGAGCTACGCCGCGCCATCACCACCCAGACCAACGGCTGGCCCGCCGACGACGGAGAAGTCTGGTCGTCCGACAGCATCGACTCGACCGACGAACGGTTCGCACCCCGCGGCATGATCATCGGCATAGTCGGCCTGGTCGCCGTGCACCTCGGATCACCCGCACTCGGAGCACTCCACTGCTCACCATGGGCCGAACCCGACCGCTGGCACCTCCAACTCGGCAACCCCCTCGCGCTCGCCGAACCCATCCGATGGCAAGGCGGCCTCGGCCTCCGCAAATGCCCGCCCGGCCTGATCCACCTCATCGATGAGCAACTCAAGGAGACCCAGTGATCCCCGTCAAGCAGACGATCGCCTTCGATGAGGGATCACAAGTACTCGGCAACTGCCTCCAGGCCGCCGTCGCCTCGATCTACGAACTGCCCATCGAAGCCGTCCCACACTTCGTCCAGTTCCAACGCTGGGGCGAAGCGCTGAAGCTCTACGTCGAAGACCGCGGCGCGCAGTTGCTCCTCTGGACCCGAGACGAGCCGAAAGACCGCCCGCTGCTCGCCTTCGGGAAATCACCGCGCGGAGACTTCCGGCACGCCGTGGTCTGGCAGAAGGGGAAAATGATCCATGACCCGCACCCGGATGGCACAGGCCTAGACGGACCCCCAGACGAATACTGGTCGATCGTGCCGGAGCAAGGTCTCACCCCTTCACCCCAGACGAGACACGAGAGCAGCCGATGAAGGTCCGAGAGCTCATCGAGAAGCTGCAGACACTAGACCCCGAAGCCCCGGTCTTCGTACAGGACTCGAGCTACTGGGACTGCGAGATCACCAATGCAACACCAGCGAAGTGGCGCGACCTCGACGGCCTCAATAGCGAGGGCATCGGCGTGAGACTCGACTAGTGAATCGCTGCGACCGCACCTGCATCTGCCTCTCATGCTCGGGATACCCCGTTCATCAACCAGCACTTCGAAACGCCACCACACCACCCGCGCCTACAGCCCCACGACAGGCACCAGAAACCCCCGGATCAAAACCCACCGCGCTCGCCGAATCCTGATGCGCCTCCATGCCGTCCGTGGCCGCTCTGATGCCGACACGCCGACACGTTCGGATCGCCAATACCGCGATGCAGTGGAAATGCATGGACACTTTGTAACTAGGTTCTGGTGCCGCACACCCGAACGCAGGCCTCGCTTCGGCGGGGCCTTTCGCGTTTCCGGCCCAATCGTCTTGCGCGCGTGTTCAATCCGCGCCTCGTGTCGCTGAGATCTCGGGTATCTCAGCGCGCGGTGTTCTCCCGTGCCGAGGTGTCGTGGTGGTCACCAACGGGAGCGGGCGAGCACGGCACTCCTCTCGTGTCGTGCTCGCCCACTTCAAATTCTCCGGAGGTCATCATGGCGATCGCGCATATCAATGTCGTCGCAGACCCGCGGCCCGGATCTCGCGGCTACCTCAAGTGGTACTGGACCAAGGGCCCGGGCCTGGCGAAGTGGCGACTGTCGCCCCACCCATGGACGGCTCTCCGCCGCCACCTGCTCGGCAAAGTCCCAACCCAGTACCTCAACCAGACCGTGTCCGCATGGTTCGAGGACGTCTTCGGATATCCGCCTAGCGCGCGAGCTGGCAAGAACCCGATCGGGAAAGGCTGACTGTGGAGCCGATTGGATACGACGCCCAGGGCGCGCCGCTCTACCCGCACCAAGTCGATCTGCCCGTTGCGTGCCGTGATAGCGAGCTCGGGGCCTTCGACCTCAATACCGTCCTCGAAGCCGGGAAGGCATCCGCACCGTGACCAACAGTCTCATCCACCCCGAGCACATCAAGGTCGGCACTGTCGAGTACGCGATCAACAGCGATCCAGACGACTGGATCAAGCTCGAGCACGAGACCCAGACCAAGGGCAACTACGGGTACACCAAGAACCTCAACGCCACGATCTACCTCAACCCTGAGGCGGACCAGCGAGTCGTCGCGCTGACGCTCTTCCACGAGCTGCTGCACGCGCTGTGCGAAAGCGTCATGGGCGCCCCCGACTGGCGTCACCTCGGAAAGACCAAGGTCGATCGCGAGGAGCAGGTCGTCCGCATGTTGGAGGGCCCGCTGCTCTCGGTCCTGACGGACAACCCGGATCTCTTCCGCTTCTTGGTTACGCCCACTGCGGCGGAGCACTCGTGCCGACCGGCTGGGTAGGCAGCGATCGGCATAGCCACCTCCCGCCTGGCTGGTCCTCCACGACCGTGCCGAGGATCCTCAAGCGTGACGGGTACAGGTGTCAGCACGTCCGCTTCGACACCGAGCGGAAGTGTCTCCGACCTGCTGCGGACGTCGACCACATCGTCTCGAACGCTGATGGCGGGTCGGATGATGACAGCAACCTTCAGTCCCTGTGCATGTACCACCACCGGCAGAAGACGGGTCGCGAGGGTGGCATCGCTTCGGGCAAAGCCAAGCGAGAGCAGGCACAGGCGAGCAAGCCTGTGCACCCCGGCCTGGTAGAACCGCTGCCGTACGCCCCCACGCGCAGGCGCCCAGGCGAAGATCCCGCACCCTTCTGAGGAGACGCACGATGGCTGAGGTCTTCGACAGCGTGACCCGCACGGTCGCCATCATGGTCGGTCGCTCCACCGAGATGGATGCCGTGGCCGAACGAGTCGCGGCCACCATGAAGTCCGTGGCCTACGGCATCGGCGACCACGAGCTCGGCGACAGCGTCAAGATCCGCAAGGCTGGCGCCGGCAAGGACCGCATCATCGGACCCACCGACCCTCTTGCCGTCCCCAAGGTGTTCGGCCACGTCGTTCGCAACCGCGGCGACGGCCCAGTCCTCGGCTACGTGCCCGGCAACAAGCTGCTCTACAAGACCCTGGCTCGCCTGCACGAAGAGCCCTCGCCCGACTAGGAGACTCACCACCATGGCTACCATCGCCGGCACCCTGAAGGGTCGCCTCGCCGTCACGCTCATCGCGTCGGCCGGAGACTCTCTCGTCGAGGTCGACCTCGGCACGTTCCGCCAGGACATCGAACTTCCGGTGACCTCGTCGGTTGCCGACTCTGACGGGTCCACGTTCGCTGTCGCCCTCGGTGTGTCCACGGTGGGGGTGCGCCGCGGCATCGTCGAAGCACTCCGCCACGCGGCGGACGAAATCGAATCCAACACTCCTTCTGTCGCCGCCACCACGTAGGTACCGGGGGGTCCACCCCCACCCCCCACCCCTTCCTAGACCGCTACGCGTTCTGCTGCCCGCGGTGCGCAGGAGTCTGGGGGGAAAAATCACGACCACGCCAATGCGCCGATCTGGCCACGGCATCCGTTCCGGAGGTTGACCATGAAATACGCCGAGTTCCCAATGTTTGTCGAGGTTCGCTGATGCCCGGCCGCGGCCCGGCGCCGCAAAGCGAGCACACGCGGGACCGCAACAACGAGCAGATAACAAAGCTCGTTTCTGACGGAAAAACGCGCGGTCGCGCACTGCCTCGCGGGATCCTCACCGACAAGAACGGTGAAAAGATCCTGTGGCACCCGATGACCGTCAAGTGGTGGAACCACTGGCGGAAGTCTCCACAAGCTGTGCGCATGATGACCGAGCCCGACTGGGACTACCTGCTGGACACCGCCCGGATTCACCACGAGTTCTGGACTAGCGGTCGGTGGGAGCTCGCGGCAGAGCTGCGATTGCGTGCCGCGAAGTTCGGTGCAACGCCCGAAGACCGCTCGCGCCTCCGCGTCGAGATCAGCACCGGCCTGCCGTCGTCTCCGGCGAACTCCGGTCAGCCTGCGGGCCGCAACAACGTGTCCAACCTCGACGCGCAGCGCCGCCAGCGGGTCATCGGCCAGACCAGCTGATGCCCCGCCGGGTGATCACAGCGCCCGGACACGATCGCGCTATCTCCCTCGGCCACCTGGCCGTGTGGTGGATGGAGAACCTCACCGTTCACGGACCCGGGCCCGTGATCGGTCAGCATCCCCGATTCGGCGACGAGTACTACGGCTTCGTCGTCGACTGCTACGCGCTGAACTCCGAGACCGGCCGCCGGCTGTACGACTCCGCGTTCCTCTCCCGTCCAAAGGGCTGCGACAAGTCCGGCTTGGCCGCGAAAATTGCTCTGTTCGAGGCCTTCGGGCCCTCACGCTTCGCCGGCTGGGCGAAGGGCGGCGAGAAGTACGAGTTTCTCGGCCGGACCTACACCTACTCCAAGGGCGAGCCGATGGGCCGCGCAGTGGTATCGCCGTTCGTGCGCGTCCTCGCCACTGAGGAAGAGCAGACCGGCAACACGTTCGCCACCATCTACCTCAACCTCACCAGCTCCGACGCGCCACTGTTCGAGCTCCAGGCATGGGGCGTCGTCGCCGGCCTGTCGAAGATCGTCATTCCCGGCGGCGGCCAGATCGTCCGGTCGACGTCCGGCGCTTCATCGAAAGACGGCGGCCTCGAAACCTACGTCGTGTTCGACGAGACCCACCTGTACAACACCCCGCAGCTGCACGAGATGTACGACGTCGTCTCCGACAACCTCGGCAAGCGATCGATGGACGCCGAGCCTTGGTTCCTCGAGACCACGACCATGTACCAGCCCGGAGAAGAGTCCGTCGCCGAGCAGACCTACGAATACGCCGACCAGATCGAGGAAGGCCGCGCGCGAAAGCCGCGGCTCCTGTTCGATCACCGGTGGGGCGAGGTCAAAGACATCGCCGACGAGGAGGCGCTCCGCGCGGGATTTGTCGACGCCTATGGTGACGCGATCGAGTGGAACTCGCTCGATGGGCTCGTCGAGAAGGCCTACGACCCACGGCGGCCTGTGACTCGCACGCGCCGCATGCGTCTCAACGCGGTCGTCGCTGCAGCAAACGCATGGGTCAGCCCGGAGGATTGGACACCGCGCGGCCGCCGACACATCCGAGCACTCGTTGCGAAACTCAAGCTCGCAGTCGAGTTCGTGCGCCCATGGAAGGGCGACGAAATCACACTCGGGTTCGACGGCTCACTAAGCGATGACGCCACGGCGCTGATCGGCTGTCGAGTGCGCGATCGCTACCTGTTCCCGATTCACATCCAGGAGAAGCCAGATGGTCCCGAAGCGAAGGACTGGGAAGTCGACCAGGACGCCGTCGACGCTGCCGTGGCTCGAGCATTCGGCAAGTACAAGGTCGTCGGGTTCTACGCCGACCCGCCGTACTGGCAGGACTGGGTCCGGAAATGGGCGAAGGACTACGGCGAGCAGTTGAAGGTGAAGGCCGGCCCGAAGAACGAGATTGCCTGGTACACCAAGCGCGACGTTCAGATGGCTGACGCGCTGGAGCTGCTGCGCACGGCGATCGCGTCGGGAACTATGTCGCACGACGATGACACCCGCCTCGGCCGAGTCATGACCCGCCACTTCCTCAACGCGAGGAAGTGGTCCCGCCGCGGCGGCACGGTCATCGGCAAGGAGAAGAAGAACTCTCCAAAGAAGATCGACGCAGCCGTCGCTGCGGCCCTGGCGTTTCAAGCCTGCGCCGACTTCGACGCGTCGAAAAAGCCGGCCGACGATCAGTTCGTGCCATTCAGGATCCGATAAAAGGAGGCGGTGCCCGTGCTCGAAACAACGAGTCGCCCCGGCACCGACGACTGGTGGGTGATGGAGCTCGCGGCCGACTTCGGCCGCGACCTCCCCCGCTTGTCGAAGCTGAAAAGTTACTCCGACGGAACGAACGCGCTCCCGGATGAGACCGACCAGTCAATGCGAGAGGCCTACCGGAGGTTCATTCACTCCTCCCGGCTGAACATGGCCGACCTGGTCGTCTCATCCAAGGTCGCGCGGCTGAAGGTGCGGGGCTTCCGCACCGCGGCTCCCGGCGACACGAATGGTGATGCGGCCGCGTGGGCGACATGGAAGCGCTCCGGCATGAAAGTGGGCCAGCGCGACTTCCTGAAGGATGCCGGGATCTACGGCAGCGCGTACCTGACCACGACTGGTCCGCGAGTGCCTTCCCCGACCGCATCGCCGCTCGTCATCCCCTCGAGCGGATGGACTACCGCCACACGCGAATACACGCTGCAGCCGTGGAAGTCCGAAGCCGCGCTGACGGTCGGCTACGACCCGATCAACCAGGTCGAGCTGCTGACGCTGTTCCGCCCGGGCTACATGCGCCAGGCATTCCGCAGAGCGCTTAAGTCGAGCGTCCCCTCCGGAATCGTCCGCCGACGCTGGACCCCAGGTCGCGACTGGGACTGGGTGAGCGACCCCGTCCCGCTCGGATACACCTCAGAAGTCCCCGTGTTCAAGTACTCGGGAGCCGACGGCAAGGGCATGTTCGAGAAGCACCTCGACACCCTCGACCGCATCACGATCGACATCCGCGATCGTCTGACGATCACGGCGATGCAGGCTTTCCGGCAGCGCGGCATCCAGCCGGGGGACGACAAACCCCTGCCTCAGTTCTATCCTGCCGATCATCCCCAGGCGGGGCAGCCCATCAACTACGACGAGATCTACAAGGCCGGCCCTGCCGCCCTGTGGAACCTCCCTCCAGGCGCCAAGATGTGGGAATCGACGGTCACGGAGATCACTCCGCTGCTCGAGGCGACGAAAGACGACACGAAAGCCCTCGCGTCGACGACGAGCACGCCGATCTACATCCTGTCCCCGGATGCTGCCAATGCTTCGGCCGAGGGAGCGAAGGCCGGCGGAGAAGCATTCGCCGATTCGGTCGAGGAATGGCGCGATCGCGCTGAAATGCCGATCGCATCGTCTATCAGCACGAGCTTTCTGGCGCAAGGCGACCTGGTGCGTGCCGAGATCGGAGAGCTGGAGCCCATCTGGGGTCCGACTACTCGGACATCGCTTCAGGAGCAGGCCTCGGCAGCGTCGCAGGCGAAAGCCAGCGGCATGCCGCAGCGGATGATCGACGAGAAGATCTGGGGCTTCTCACCGGCCGAGATCGAGCAGGCACGGCAGGACCGCATGGACGACGCTTTCGAAGCGGCGGCCAGCTAGGAGATCTCGATGGCGAACATCGCGGCGATGGCTACGAAACAGGCGGCATCGCGGGATTCCATCATCGTTCAGCTGCTGAAACTGCTGCTCGGTCTGTGGAGCGGGTTCGACCGGTGGGACGACGTCGACGCGGTCACGGGAATGGCGGCACGCTCTGCAAGCCTGGTCGAATCCGCGAACCTGCGCTCTCGCGTCATCACGCGCACGTTCCAGACTGCGGTGCTCAAGGAGCTCGGTGCTGGGAAGGCCGAGCTGGCGACGATCGTGAACTCGTACCCCCGAGCGAACACGACGCCTACAGAGGTGTACTCCCGCCCTGTTCAGCAGTACATCTGGGCTCGCCGCAATGGTTTGGCGCCGAGTGAGGCCACGAAAGCATTCGCACAGCGGCTGACGGACGTGGCCACGCAGGACGTCAAGCTCGCTGATCGTGATGAGGCGCAGCGAGTTCTCGCTGCTGACCCCCTGGTCGACCGATGGCGACGCGTCCCTCACCCCGAGCTGTCGAAGTCGGGCACATGTGGCCTTTGCTGGGTCGCCGCGCAGCGCGTGTACACAGTCGGAACGCTGATGGCGATGCACGGGCCTTCGTGCAACTGCACGATCATGGGGATCTCGAAGGGCGACGACCCAGGGCTGCGCATCAACGATGCGGACCTGAAGAAGCTATACGCGGCAGCGGGATCGAATCAGGCGGCAGACCTGCTGAACACGCGCATCACTGTCACGGAGCACGGTGAGCTCGGTCCTGTCCTGGTCAAAGAAGGCGACCACTTCCGCACTCCCGAAGAGGCCGGCCGACCCGCCTACGTGCCACAGACCCCAGACACGATCCGCGCGGATCGGACGCGAGAGCGCAACGATCTCGCAGCCCAGCTCGAGCACGCCCAGGCCCGGCTCGATGCCATGCCTGACTCGGTGAAGTTCGACAGCGCTGGCGGAACGACTCCCGAATACATCGCCGTCTTCCGCGCCGCTGGATACATGCGCCAGCGCATCGCGCAGCTCGAGACGTTCCTGACCAACTTCACCGCATAGACCCCCGGTAACTGCCGGTCATAGTCCCGCTCTGGGGCGCTTCATCCGATCTGGAGGAATACCCATGCACCACTTCGACGCCTTCGGGCAGCGAATCATCTGCCGCCCGCTCCGCCTGCGGTACATCACCACAGAAGAGCAGGCTCTCGCCGACGCTGCAGCTGCTACCGCGGCCGCGGCGTTCCTCACCGAGAACGGCTTCCCGCAGAACACGGTCGTCGCCGACATGCCCGTCGAGCAGCAGGCCGCTTACTGGCGGCACGAGGCCAAGAAGCAGCAGAAAAAGACCGAGGGGATCGACCTCGCCAAGCTGCGGAAGGACTCCGAGGACCTCGAGAAGCTCCGCAAGGACGGCCTCAACGACCAGCAGAAGGCCGTCGAGGACGCCCGCGAGGAAGCTCGCCGCGAGGGCGAGAACATCGGTGCCGAGCGGTACCTCAAAGACGCGGTGATGGCCCGGTTCCAGACCCTCACCGGCAAGACCGACGACGAGGTCGATACGGCCTTCGCGCACGTCGACCCCAAGTCCTTCAGAGACGATAGCGGCGCGATCGACGTCGAAAAGCTCAAGTCCTTCGCCGCGGTATTCGGCACGAGCGACAGCGGCAAGCACCAGCAGGACGATCCGGTCGCGGCGGCTCTCGCGCGGCAGACGGCAGCTGGTGGCGGATCTGGCACCTCCATCGCGGAGAAGCGCAAACAGACCCGCGAATCCATGACAAAAACCAACGCCTAGAAAGGCAACAGAATGTCTGATCTCTCGATCCGCAACGTTCCTGCGCCGGCCGCTGCGGACTACACCTGGCTCGCCGGGGACCACACCGCATTCGCCACCGCGCAGACCGGAACGCTGCAGGTTTCCGCTCTCACCAGCGGAACCCACTACGACGCCACGACCAAGGTCGTGCCCGCCGGCATCGTCCTCTCGAAGTCGGGGAACTTCTTCATCCCCTACGTCGCCGGGACCGGTATCAAGATCGCCGGCATCACCGCCGCGCCGCTCGAGATCCTCCACGAGGATGGCACGCTCGCCACCACCCTCATCTTCCCTCGCGTCGTCGAGGGAGTCATCATCCCGGCGAACCTGCCCGTTGCAGCCCAGCGGACCATCGACGACAGCTCGCCCTCGGTGTGCTCGTTCTCGTTCATCCTCTAACGAAAGAAGACACACGTGGACTACAACGACACCTTCCGCGACGCGAGCACACTCACCGCGGTCGCCCGCGGAGCCGCCGACGCGGTCGAGGCGCAGGATCCGCTTACGCAGTTTCTGCCGAGCGCGGAGAGCATCACGCTCGACTTCGACCTCGACGCCGACGTCCTCGCGCTGCCGCGCGCGGCATCCTTCCGCTCGTTCGACGCTGTGGCGCCGTACGGCAAAGAGAAGGCGATCGGCAGCCGCAAGGGCTCGCTCCCCGCATCCAGCATCGCGCTGCGCGTCAACGAGTACCAGCAGCTCAGGCTGCGCCAGGCGTCCGACGACGCGATCGGCGAGGCCATCGAGCGCAAGGCGCTGCTCAACGGTCAGTCGCTCGCGATCCGGGCCATCCTGGCTCGAGGCGATCTGATCGCCAATGGCAGTGTCACCCTGTCGCAGGAGAACGGCATCACCACGGTCATCGACTTCGGCCGACCCGGCGGCAACACCGTGACGGCCGCGACCCCGTGGTCGACCATCACGTCGCTCCCGCTGACCGACATCCTCGCGTGGCAGGCCTACTACAGCGCGCTGAATGGTGGGCCGACCGACACTGTCATCACCAGCACCAACGTGATGACAGCGCTCGCGACGAACACGTCGATCATCGCGGCCGCCAAGGGCAACAACAGCACCGGCCTCACCCGCATCGCGCCGGGCGAGGTTCTTTCGGTGCTCGCAGCGTATGGGATCACGAACGTGATCATCTACGACAAGCAGTACGAGGACATCACCGGCACGGTGCGCCGCGTGATTCCGTTCGACCGCTTCATCTTCGTGCCGTCTGCCAACGCAGGCTTCGTCGGTGACACCGGGCCGATCGGTCAGACCCTCTGGGGCGTGCCGGCGGAGGCGTTCGAGGACGAGTACGGGATCGGTGTCGGCGATCAGGCAGGCATCTTCGCTGCCGCGTTCAAGGCACCGAACCCCGAGCGCATCGAGGTCCTCAACTCGTCGATCTTCCTGCCGGTGGGATCCACCGCCGGCGTGAAGGGCACGATGTCGGCGGACGTGCTCTGATGGGCAAGGTTCTTGCGACCGACGTCCACGTCACCGATCCGGAGACGTGGACGGTCACAGTCCTCAAGGCTGGCTCCAAGCTGCCCAAGAAGTTCGAGGACATCGTCACGAACAAGAAAGTCTTCGTCGACGAAGTTGCTGAGCCCGATCTGGGCGAGGCGGCCGTGACGGGCGTCGAATACGGAACGCTCCAAATTCCGGAACTGAAGGCCCTGCTCAAAGAGCGCAAGCTCGCCATCACTGGCAAGCAGGCCGTGCTGGTCGCGCGCCTTCAGGAAGCTGACGCTGCCCAGGCCGCCGCGGCCGCGGTCGCGCAGACCGATGGATCGGCCGGCGAGGTTCCCGTCTACGAGGACCTCGACCAGGACGCCCTGATCGAACTGCTCAAGAAGCGCGAACTGCCCGTCGACGGCGAGATCGCGGAGCTCATCGAGCGCCTCGAGTTCGACGACCTCGAGCGCGAAGAGTCCAACGAGGAGTAGTCGCCATGGCATCCGTTGAAGTGACGGTCGCGGACCTGCAATCGCGCTGGGAAGGTGGCAACCTCACCGACCAGTTCGAGAACGGGTACCTCGAGCAGCAAATCGAGGATGCCGTCGACGATGCCGACACTCGGTGGTCAGCCTTGATCGAATCGAGGCTGACCACCGGAGCGCTCAAACCCGGGCGCTACAAACGAATCATTGCCGACGCAGTCTTCCGCGTCATCCGCAACCCCGAGGGATTCACCTCAGAGAACAACGCCGGCTACGGATACGGCAAGAATGCACAGGTCGCCTCCGGTGCTCTGTGGTTCACTGCCGGCGATATCGCGCTCCTGACCGGAGAGACTGGCGCAGCCGCACCGGGAACCTTCGGCATCGGCATAGATCGAGGCTGGCGATGAGCCTCCTCGACGGCCCCGACACCGTGCACGTGCAGCTGCGCACACTCACCCGCAGCGTAGGTCGCGCGGCCGTGGTGCTCACCAACACTGGTGCACCGGTGGAAGTACGCCGGGTGACCTGCCGACCGCTCACGCAGTCCGAGGCGATCGCCGCGGGCGTGGAAGCGGTAACGCAACGAGTTGTCGTCTCGCGCACATGGCCGGGCAACATCAACAGCTTGGTCATCTGGGACGGATTCGACTGGGAAACGATCGGCGATCCGCCGTTCTACCCCGGATCTCGCTCGAGCGCGCACTGGGAAGTGCGCATCCAGAAAGCGGGCCCCCACAGTGATTGACGCCGAGACATTCGTCGGCACGCTGCTCGCCCGCGACATACCCGGAGCCAGCATCGAGCTCGAGCGGAACATCGACTCTCTAGCGACGATGCCCGTGCTCATCTACGCGATCAGCGGTGACGGGCAAACAGCGAATGCCGACGGGCTCTGGTTCGTCACCCTCGACCTGACCGCGATCGCGAACAGCGTCCAGGAAGCATTCGACACCATCAGCGCCGCGTATGACGCAGTGCACGCCTGGGACACTCCAGGAAAAGCACACACCGCCTCGCTCTGGGTCTCCAGCGTGAGCGATGAGCAGTACCCGTCGAAGGACGACGTCCCCGACATCGGCGGCAAGACCGTCAGCCAGTACTCGGGCTCCTTTGCCCTGGATCTCAGAAGCAACTAACTCTCCTGCGCCCTCCCGGGCGGGTCCGCACAACCTAGGAGAAGACAGTGTCTGTAGACGTCACTAAGAAATTCATTCCGGGGCACGGAACACTGTTCATCGCCCCGCTCGGCACCGCTATCGGCGCCAACCCCCTCGCATCCTTCACGCTCACCGGCCCCGGCCCCACGGGGTGGGAAAACCTCGGCCACACCTCGAAGGACAACCTCTTCGCGTTCTCGCGCGACGGCGGCGACAAGACCGTCCTCGACTCGTACATGGCAGACGGAATCTCGACCGTGTACGACTCCGTCCAGTGGGCGCTCGGCGTCAATCCCATCCAGATCGACAAGAACGCCCTCGACCTGGCTTTCGGCGGCAACTTCGACGTCGACGGCGGCTACATCGTCCCGGCGTCGAATGTCGGGGTGAACAAGGCGCTGGTCGTGCTGCTCACTGACGGCACCGCCAACATGCTGTTCTACATCCCCAACACGAACGTCGCTATCGGAGACGCTCCGAGCCTCGACGCCGCGAAGTTCCTCGAACTGCCGCTCAGTGCATCGATCCTCGCCGCGTCGACGTCGGACATCCCGGCGGCGGCCAACGGCCAGCCGGGCATCATGAAGATCTACAAGGCCAGCCTCGTCAGCGCTGCGCCGGTGATCAGCTCGGCACTGCCCTCCGGCGCGGCCGCTGGCCAGGTCATCACCCTCGTTGGCACGGACTTCACCAACGTCACGGGCGTCACCGTCGGCGGTGTCACCGCTGCGTACGACGTCATCAGCCAGACGAAGGCATACGTCACCCTGCCGGCAGGTTCGGCAGGGTCCGCGCCGATCGTCGTGACCTCCACCGTCGGCGCTTCGCCGGCGAAAGCGTACACGCGCACGTAGCGCGTCACGAACGTCCCGCCCAGGTCAGGTAGCGGACCGCCTGGGCGGGGCCCCACCCGCAAGGTCCGCACGCACGAAAGAGGTCCGCTATGCCCGAAATCCCCGCCGGCGCCAAAAAGCCCAAAGACCACCTCGCTCCCGAGACGGAGCCGGAAGTCACCGAAGACGAGCTCCTCGCCACGCTTCCTCAGCTGACGCCACCCCACAAGCTGCGGCTCCGCCAGCGCAACAAGATCATGGCTATGGCCGCGCGGTTGAACGGCCTCACCGACGACGACGGTGCGATCGAGGTAGAGCCAGGCGACCCCGCATTCGTCGAGCTCCTCGACGTCCTCGCCGACGTCGACGACTTCGCCGAGACGATCGCCGCCGACTCCGACGCATACATCGACTGGTCTCACACCGCCAGCTACGAGCAGTTCGGTGCGCTCCTGACCCGCTACGCGAGTGCAGTGGGGGAATCCGCTGCCTCCTCGAACTAGACGCTGAGTATCGGGACGTCCTCATCGGCGACTTCCAGCAGATCTACCAGGTCAGTTTCCGCGACTACGTAGCCCTGCCGTCGATGGAGGCCGTCCACGATGCTCTCGTGTTCGTGGAGGGGCTCGCATACAAACCCGACTCGCGATACCGGGCAGAGATCCTCGGCGGCCCCGAGCACATCGGCTGGAGCCAGGACCGATACCTGGCAGCCAGCACCCATGACGCGATCATGGCGCTCATCGCCGGCCTCAGCGGCACACCGCTCGGCCCAGATGACAGGTGGCCACGGCCGACCGTCGCAGAGTCCGAGAAAGCCGCAGAGGTGATCGGCACCCTGGCCGACTTCGACACAGGAGCGTTCCTCGCGGGGCGCTGGTAACTGAACAAGCTGGGAGGCTGCAATGGCGGGTCCCGGCGGGAAGTCAGTAGGTCGCGTATCCATCCGCGTCGTGCCGAACTCGAGCAGGTTCAAGGAGGACCTGAAGAAGACGCTGCAGCGCATTGAGAACAGCACTGTGCTCAACGTGCCCATGGCGGTCGACACCCGCCAGGCGCAGCTCGACCTGAAGCGCTTCCAGAAGAAGTGGAACGGCGAGTCGATCTCCTTCGACGTCGACGCCAAAACGCTCGGCGCAGCGGCTCACATGAAGGAGTTCACCCGCCGGCGCACCATCCCGATCAGCATCAACGTCTCGAAGGCATCGCTCGCCAAGGCAGCGACCCTCATCGCGTCGCTCTCGGGCGCGCGCCTCCTCGGTGACATCGGTAAAGACATCGGCGACAAGCTGATGAACCTCGACCGCGCCCTGCCGAAACTCGCCGCCGTGGCGCTCGGCGTAGGCGCGATCGGCGCCGCAGGCATCTCTTCCGTCGGAGGCCTGTTCACTGTCGCAGCGGGACTGGCGTCGATCGGGGGAGCGGGCCTAGCGGCCCCCGCGATCGTCGGCGGCCTCGCTGTCGGCATCACCACGCTCGTCGTCGCTCTCAAGGACGCACCCAAGCAGCTCGCTGCCCTCGGCCCCTCGATCCGCGGCCTCCAGACAATCATCAACGACAAGTTCTGGGCAGGCGCTCGCAAACCCATCATCGACCTCACCAGGTCCGTGCTGCCCGACCTCCGCAAGGGGTTCGCCAACACGGCCTCCGAGCTCGGCGGCTGGGCTGCAAGCCTCGCCTCCGGATTCAAGACGGCGCTCGGCGGCGGCGTCCTCACCGGGTTATTCAACAACCTGAACCAGTCGATCACGATCGCCTCTGGTGGCACCGGTGCATTCGCATCGACCATCGTCACACTCGGCACGGTCGGTGGCACCTACCTGCCGAAGCTCGCGACGTGGATCTCCGAGATCGCGACGCAGTTCAACAACTTCGTGCAGGGCGCTGCCGCCGATGGCCGTCTGGTCCAGTGGATCGACGGCGGCATCGCGGCGCTCGGTCAGCTCGGTTCATCCGTCGGCTCGATCTTCTCGATCATCAACGGGATCAACACCGCGGCGCAGGCAGCCGGCGGCGGCGGACTGGCTGTTCTGGCAACCACGCTCGCAGCGGTCGCTGAGATCGTCAACGGGCCGGCATTCCAGTCGACCCTGTCGACGATCTTCGCCGGCGCCGCCGCCGGCGCTGAGGGCCTGGCGAATGCGGTGGGTCCGATCGGGGCCATGTTCACGGCGCTCGCGCCGACGATCGCCAACGTCATGGCCACATCGGGCCAGGTAGTCGGCAACCTTCTCGGGCAGATCGCCAGCGCGATCGCTCAGCCTGCTTTCGCTACTGGTCTCACAGCGTTCTTCGACGGTCTCCAGCAGGGCCTCCTAGCGATCGGCCCGGCTCTGCCTGCCGTGGCAGCTGCCCTCGGCACCTTGGGCAGTTTCGTAGGGGCCCTGGCTGCCCAGCTCGGACCGGTTCTCGGTACGGCGCTGGGTCTGATCGCCCCGATCCTGTCCGAGCTTCTCGCTCAGATCCAGCCCCTGCTGCCTCTGCTCGGTGACGCACTGGTGGGCGCACTGTCGTCGATCCTGCCCGTGGTGGGCACGCTCATCTCGACGCTGCTGCCCCCACTCGTCTCGCTGATCGCCGCGATCATCCCCGTCATTCAGCCCGTCCTCGATGCACTTCTGCCGCTGATCACGACGCTGCTGCCGCCCCTGATGGAGATCATCCAGGCGCTCATCCCCGCGCTCATTCCGATCATCGGTCTGATCGCCCCGCTCGTTCAGCTGCTGGCCGCCATTCTGGTGCCGACCATCCAGATGCTCGTTCTGGGGATGCAGCCCGTGCTCGCGCTCCTGAAGATCCTCACTCCCGTGATTCAGATCGTCGCGACAGTGATCGGCGCCCTGGCCGACATCATCACGACGGTGCTGCTCGCCGCGTTCAAGGCGTTCGGGCAGCTGCTCCGAGGCGACTTCTCCGGTGCGATCAAGACGATGTCCGACGCTTTCTCCGGTGTCGGCGACATCGTCAAGAAGGCCTTCTCATCGATGATCGGCTTCGCGCTGAACGGTGCGAACTCGATCATCGACGTGATCAACGGCATCATCTCCGGCGTCGCATCTATCGCCTCCGGCCTGAAGAACCTGACCGGCGGCGCGATCGACATCAAGCTGGCGAAAATCCCACACCTGAACGTGCCGAAACTCGCACTCGGCGCCGACATCCTCCCCACCAGCGGGGGCGTTATCGCGCGGCTCGCTGAGGCCGGAAGGCGGGAGCGCGTCATCGACGCCGGCCTCGGTAACCGCAACCTCGAGCTGCAGAACAGGCTCCTGGACCAGGCAACCGCGCGGGGTGGTGCGGGAACGACACACATCGACGCACCCATGACGGTAATTGTTCGTCCGGAGGATGACGCGCGCCTCGTAGGTCGTCAGGCCGGCCGCGAGTTCTTGAGCACGATCGCGGGAGACATCTGATGCCAGTCCTGACAGTCGGCTCCCTCCCGTTCTCTGGTGACACCAGCGGGCGGGAGGGTTTCCACTACAACAAACTCACCGGCTGGTTCGACCTCACGGACTCCAAGTCCGACGTCAACGAGCGCCCGCAAGCGCACGGCGCCTTCGGAATCTCTCAGGACTGGCGCACCTCCGCGGCAATCTCGTTCCACGGCTGGTTCTCAGCCAGTACGCGGGCCGAAGTGATCGCCGCCAAGAACGCACTGAACGGGGCGCTGGGCGACGGCAAGCCGAAAATCATGACGCTCACCGACGTCGACGGGACAACCTCCCGTGTGGTGTCTGTCCGATACGTGAAGCCGAACGACAACAGGGCGACTCTCGCCTTCGAGTTCGACGTCGACGTGATAGCACCGGATCCGCTCCGATACGGCCCGGAGGTGCCCGTGGTCGCCGACGTCCCGGTAGCCACCGGCGGACTCATCATGCCTCTCGGCGCCGGCGCCGCCATCATCGATTTCGGCACTGGTGGAGCAAGCGGCCGCGTCGCCGTCACCAACCCAGGAACCGCGCCGACGTCACCAGCGATCGAAGTGACCGGCGGACTCGAGCTCGGCTTCGTAATCACCGATACCACAAGCAACCGGGTCATTCGATTCGAGCGCCAGATCCCGCTCGGTTCCACCGTCTACATCAACCAGCGCACCGGTCGGGCCTATCTCGACAACGCGGCCTCTGACGTCTCGGGCTTTCTCACCTCCAGAGGGCTATTCGAGATCGGCCCCGGTGAAACCCACCAGATCCAGTTCCAGCCGCTCGGCGCTGTCACGGGTGCGCCGCAGATGACGCTGCTCACCGCGGCCGCCTACCTCTAGGAGAAATCGATGACGCTTCGAAAGGGATTCGGCGCGGAGCTCGCGCTCCCACACGCCAACGATCTCCGACTGGATATGGCCGGCATGGTCGTCCGCAACGCAGCAGGCGTTCCGCGCGGCGGGATCTTCCCGCCGGCCGCGACGAACCTGCTGAGCGCCACGGCGAGCATGAACGTCGCCGTGGCCGCGTTCTCCGGGGTGGCGGTTCGCGATGGCGGAGTGGTCTTCTTGGCGAACGACGGCCCGGTGAACGTTCTGCTGCCTAACCCGCCGAGCTCGAACTCTGCGCTCCATGTGGTCTGGGCCAAGCAGAACGACTCGAGCTCCTACGTCACCACCCCCGACGCTGACAACAACGCTGTGTTCGGGGTTCTTGCCGGTGCATCAGCACCAATCCCCGTCCGAAACCCTGCAGGTCTTCCGGCCGGCGCCATCGAACTCGGTACTGTCCTGGTGCCGTCGACGGCGACGAACACCGGCTCGAGCGGTGTCATCTTTACACCGACCTACCTGTACACGGCCATGGCCGGTGGAAAGGTGTGGTTCCGAAACGGGACCGAGCGCGACGCGTTCGTCGGCATCGACGGGCAGCCAGGCTACGTGATGGCCGAGAATGGCGATTATGTCTCGAAGGGCGGCGCGTGGAAGCGCGCTTCCTCCGGGATGGTGATGATCGCGCCCACCGTCTCAGGCTCCGGAGCATCGGTCGTCGGATCGACCATCGCCCTCTCGCAGACAGTCGCGGGAACGATCGACATCACAGGCCTGCCATCCGATTTCGATCACTACCGAATCGAGATTGTCGGAACCGCCGGCGTAGCGGGTTCGGCCATGAACCTGCAGCTTCTCGTCGGCGGCGCGCCCCAGGGCGGGACCGCGTACTACCAGGCCTACGTGGTAACACTAAACGGGTCGGCCCCAGTCGGGGGAACGTTCGTCGCCCTGCCGCAGTTCCAGCTTTCTCAGGGCACCGGCGGCCCAGTGGATGTCGAGTCCACCACGGACTTGTTCAATTTGACGACGGCGCTGCGCACGAACATGAAGGGCACGTCGGGGGTCTTCGTACCAGCCTCGGGCGTCGCCGGAGTGTTCACCGTCTTCGGCGGACACAACGTGGCCGTAGCCTGCGACGGAGTGCGGATCTCATCAACGGCGCCCTTCGTGGGCAAGATCTACGTCTTTGGCTACAACAAGTGAGCCCGGGCCCGTTACCACTCGCCTTCCACGAGTAGGCGCGACGCCCGAATGCCGTTGACGACCAAGGCGCCAAATGAGGCAGATGCTTGCAGCTGAATCGTGCAGTTTCCCGTTCCCGCGGCGATCTCAATAACGGCCATTGCCGCATACGACGCTCCCGAATTGGCAAGTGTCACGGTAGGGCCGCCCGCAAACAACACGCTCGCGCCGGTTCCAGTGGCGAGGATGTTCACGCCACCAGTAGTTCCCCCGGTCGTGTTAGCGATCGATGCAGTGATGGTGATGATGACTCGCTGCTTGAACCCCGGCGCCCGCGGAACGACCAGACTGTCGAAGATCGTTCCTGATGCTCCGGAGAAGGAGATCGCCGCGTCGAACTCGCGTTTTCCGCCGATGGGCGTCCAGTTCGCGAGTGCGGCCTTATAGACATAATCGCCATTCTCGGCGCAATTTTGGCGCGCAGCGCCCCGCTTCCAACCTACCCACCACGCCCCGCACCCGCGGGGCTTTCGCATTTAAGGAGCACCCCATGGCACCGACCGAACCAACAGAGGCCGAGATCCTCGCCCAGCAGGAAGCGCACCTCGACTCCGAGGAACTGCGCATGGGCGACCCGCTCGCCGCCGAGCTCACTGGAGACGACCAGTGACCCCCGCAGTCGAGTGGAAGGGCTCCCCGAACTTCTACCCGCAGACGAACGTCGCGAAGCTCTTCGCGACGCTGCACTGGATGGTCGGAACCCTGCGCAGCACCGACCAGGTGTTCGCCTCTAGCACTCGCAAGGCATCCGCCACCTACGGAGTCGGACCGTCTGGGATCCACCAGTACGTGGCTGAGAAGGACTACCCGTTCTCCGACGGCAACACGTACGCCAACCAGCACACGATCTCGATCGAGCACGAGGGCGGATACCTCGACGGCAACGGCAACCGAGTCAGCCCCTCTCGCGCCACTCTCGACAACTCCGCAGCTCTGCTCGCCGACATCTCCCGCCGGCATGGCTGGGGTCCGCTCGTGTGGGGCAAGAACGTCTTCCCGCACAACCACTGGGTAGCGACGGCTTGCCCGGGCAGCACCGACTACGCCTACATCATCAACAAGGCCAACGAGCTCCTCGGTAACGGCGCACCGCCGCTCGCCGGCGTCGGTTCGGGATCCGCTTCTCCGCTCGGCTGGAACGCATCGTCCTGGTCGACCGCGCAGATCCAGACAGCGCTCATGCAACTCGGCTTCGACCTCGGCCCGACCGGCGCGGACAACGACTACGGACTGTTCACCACGAAGGCCGTGCGGGCATTCGAGGAGCAGCAGGGTCTCGCCGTCGACGTCGGTATCGCGGGCCCCCAGGTCGTCGGTCGCCTGGCGCAGCTCACGGGCGCCCCGGCACCGGTCGCGGCGTCGAACAAGCTCGTCGTCGACGGCAAGGAGGGCACGCTCACCATCAAGGCAGAGCAGCGTGCGCTCGGCGTCGACCCCGACGGCAAGCGCGGCAAGATCACAATCGGTGCCGAGCAGCTGCGCACGGGTGCTGGCCACGACGGCATCGACGGCCCGGACACCACCCGCCACCTGCAGCAGCGCCTGGAAAACCTCGGCTTCTCCGTCGGCCCCTCGGGCATCGACGGCCGCCGTGGGCCTGACACCATCCGTGCCCTCCAGCGCGCACTCAACGCGGGCACCTTCTGATGCGACGCATCGCGGCCATGCTCGGCGCCGGCATCTTCGCCGGCGTCGGGCTGGTCGCCTTCGGCGTGTTCGTCCTCCCGTACATCTCGCTTTGGCTGATCTTCGGGTGGTTCATCTGGATCTAAGGAGCCATCGGTGACGGAGTACTTCATCGGCAACCTGCTCACCGGTCGACGCCTCCAAACTCTGCCGGTGATGACCGGACCCTGGTCAGACCAGATCCACGTAGCAGAGACCATCACCGTCACCGTCGACCTCAACGACGCCGACGTGCGCGATCTCGACCTCGACAGCTCCGCAGCTCCCGCACAGTCGTTCCTCGCCGTCCGGGAGAACGGCCGCATCGTGGCGGCCGGCCCGATCTGGACGAGCGTCTACGACCGGCCGAAGCGCACTCTCACCCTCCGTGCCGCCGGCATGGCCTCTCTCTTCAACCACCGTCTGATCCTCCCCGTCCTCGCCGCGACCATCGGCGTGGACCAGTGGACAGTCCCCGACCCAGCGGATCCGACGAAGACGATGCCAAACCCGGCGCTCGCCACAGTCTTCAGCGGCATCAGCCTTGGAACGATGGCGAAGCGCCTGGTGCAGCAGGCCCGTACCTGGACTGGTGGCAACGTGCCCATCGAATTCCAGCCAGACGAGGCGGCCGCTCGAACGAAGACCTACGACGCGGTGAACTTCAAACCCGTGTGGGAAGCCTGCACCGACATCATGAACATGGACGATGGCCCGGAGATCAACTTCCAGGCGCTCGACACCGACGATCTCCTCGGCGTGAAGTGGCTCATGGAGACCGGCACGGTTGCCGAGCCGCTCATCACGTCGACGTCGATCGTCGATTGGGACCTCACTGCGAAGGAAAGCCCGATCTCGGACTTCCAGATCACCACCGATGCCACCAAGATGGGCTCCCTCGCATGGCAAACCGGCGGTGCGCAGAACAGCACAGTTGTAGTGTCGCGCGCCTATGACCCGACATTGGTCTCTGCCGGCTACCCGCTGATGGAACTGTCCGACTCTTCGCACAGCACCGTCGACCGACAGGACACTCTCGATGACTACGCGACAGCCGACGTCATCGCTGGCCGACGTGCCGTCGAAGTCTGGTCGTTCTCGGTGAAGGCCTATCCAACAGACCAGCTCGGCAACCCCGCCGGACCGCAGGTAGGGGACTACCAGGTCGGTGACTTCTGCAACATCCACATCGACGCGTTCGACCCGAAAGCGCTCACCGGCGATCCGTTCAAGCACGCAGGAGGGGACTTCCCCATGAGGATCATCGGCATCTCGGGCGACGAGAAAGGCATCGACCTGAAGATCGATCTCGCACCAGCGCTGGTCGCCTGATGGCAACCAAGTACCCGACACCACCCGGCGACGGAATGGCACCAATCGGTCGGGCTTTCTCAGAAGTGCGTCGAGCCCAGCGTGAGCTTGCGCGACCCGGTGCGGTGCAGATCGGCGAGCTCGTTCAGCAAGTACAGACAGCGCTGGTGAACCTGAACGCGCAGGTGGCCGCGGCGATCGCCGCAAACTCATACACCAAATCGACGATCGATTACCTGGTCGCGCATCCCCCTGCCGGCAGCGCGGTGACCGGCAACATCTCCGCCACCGGGGACGTAAGCGCCGCGAGCGTCACGGCGACGAACGTCACTGGCACCAACGTGTTCGCCCAGTCGTTGTCTACGAACATCACGGCCGGGCGAGTGCAGTTGTGGGGACGCACCTCAGACGGCTACATCGCCACGGCTGTCTCCTCCGAGAAGTTCAAGAGCAACATTCGGCTCGCTGACCTCGACCCTGACGTCGTGCTAGAGGTGGGGGTCAGCTACTTCGAGTACACGGTCGAACTTCGCAAGCGCGACGACCCCACCTTCGAGGAGTACGTCGGACCCTGGTATCACGTCAGCACGAACATCGGTGTCATTGCGGAGCGACTTCACGAGCTCGGTCTGTGGCAGTTCGTCGTCTACGAGCGCATCATGGTGCCCGGGCCACTTATCCCGAACGACCTCTCGCAAGATGAAGGCGACGAGTACTTCCCGGTCACTTACAGCGAGCAACTGCACCTAGACGCAAACGGCGAACCGATCCCGCTCGCGGTGCACGACAGCCTCTTCGTGTACGCGCTTCTCCCGGTGATGCAGCGAATGCATCGTCGCCAGAACGCCTTCGCGACCCGCCTTGCGGCGCTCGATGGTCAGGAAGAGGACTACTAGGGCTTGTACCAGTTGGTGCAGTTGTTGTTGTCGTCGTAGGCCTGGCACTGCTCGCCGCCGGCGCCGAGCGCCTCGCAGGCGCTCTCGTTGCCGGCGCCGTCGACCGCGTTAGCCTTCGTGCCCGCTGGGCACTTCACGACGCCCGAAGAGTTGCTCGAGTTGCGCGCCGGCGCCTTGGTTGTGGCCTTCGCCGCTGCGTCAGCGGCCGCCTGAGCCTCGGCAGCAATGCGGGCGTCCTCGGCAGCCTTCGCGTCAGCAGCTGCTTTCGCCTCCGCGGCAGCCTTGGCGGCCAGATACTCCTGATAGCTCGCCTCGGCGGCAGCTTCGAGTTCTTTTTTCGCGCTGGCGGCGGCCTGGAACATTGCCTCCTCGGCGGCCACCTGATCAGCGGCAGCTTCGGCGGCCGCGACAGTGCGGGCTTGCTGGTCTGCCTGGGCGGTGCGGATGCCGTTGCCGATCGCGAATCCGCCGAAAACGAGTGCGCCGATGGTGACCGCGGCGATTCCCACCTGTGCGAGCACGGGGATGCGGCTCTTGGTGAAGGTGTCGCGTGTGATCTTCATGCTGCCCAAATTAATCCTCATCAGCGACAGAAGCAATTAATTGCTCAGATACACCCCGAATTGGGGTGCTGGGAGAGATCCCGGCGGCGGTCGGCGTCGTCTCCGCTGCCGGACTACCCCCCTCACGATCCCGAAGGGGAACAGATGCCCGAGTGGATCGGACCAACACTCGTCGGCGTGCTCATCGCACTGATCGGCGCATCCGGCGGGTGGCTCGCCTCTCTTATCGCTCGGCAAAGCGCCCGGCAGAAGCGCGATGACACCCTCAACAAACGGATCACGCGCCTCGTGAACTTCTGCTGGCGACTGATGCACCAGGTCGAGCAGCTAGGCGGGGAACCGGAGCAATGGCCAGATGACCTCTACGACGAGTAGGACCAGACGATGACCGGACAGGCACCCACTCCCGACGAACTGATTGAGGCTGAAAAGCCCCATCGTGTTCCGCTGCGAATCCAGGCAGCCTTAGTTCTCGTGATCACGCTGCTGATGATCATCGCGGTCGTCATCGGCGCCGGCGTGAACTTCAGCCAGTCTCGCGTCATCGGGCAGCAACAGTCTCTGATCGCCGACCTCAGCCACAACCTTGACGCCACACGAGACCAGGTCAAAGCCAGTGGCGAAACCCCCGTGTCACCGCCTGCATCCGTCGTCGCCGGCGCCGCGGGAGATCCGGGCAAGGCAGGCACCAATGGCATCGATGGTCGTGACGGCACGTCCGTCATCAGCGTGATCTGCCAGGCCTCCGGGTCGTGGTTGATCACCTACAGCAATGGCAGCTCGCAGCAAGCCACTGGCCCCTGTATCGGAGCGAACGGCGCCGACGGTCAAACCATCACCGGTCCGCCTGGCAAAGACGGCACCAACGGGAGCAACGGCGCGAACGGCGCTGACGGTCGAGACGGCACAGACGGAGCCCCCGGCGAGCCGCCGTTCTCCTGGACGTGGGTCAGCACGTCCGGACTCTCCCGTACCTGCAACCGCACCGAGCCGTTCGACAAGACAGCACCCACCTACACCTGCACGACAACACCATGAAAGGCAACACCATGAACTCCACTCTCCAGCGCTACGCCGCCGTCCTGCTCCCGTTCTTCGTTCTCACCGTCGGCGCCACCGACACTGTGCTCAAGCACCCGGGCGACCTCACCGTCACAGTGCCTTTCGCCATCCTCGTGCTCGGCGCGATCGGCACCTACGTTGCGAAGCTCCTCGATGCAAAATGGCAGGGCGGACTGAAGACCGGAATCGCGATCGCGACCACGATCCTTTCCGCTGTGCTCCCGTTCATCCTCCCGGGCGGGTTCGACCCAGCGGTCAGCGTCCCCGTCATCATCGTCGCGGTGCTCAACGCGCTCGCAACACAGCTCGGTGTCGCCATCCGTGTCGACCCCGTTCTGGCAACCGCGAACGCCGCGGGAGTGCACAACATCAGCTCCCTTCCGGCACCCCACCCCGCGCTCAGCTCCAGCGACTATCTCGACGTCGAATAACACCAGTGGAGATCGTTGACATAACCCTCGTCGAGGGGGCCGATCGTGTCCCGGTCGACCTGGGTATCGAGATCTTGTTCTGTCCCGACGGCAGCGTTCGCGTTGCGCATGACTGCAAGCTCATCGATGATCGACGCCGCCTGCGGTCAGCGCCACGCCTCCAACTTGGCGAAGATCACACGATCGTCTCACGCGCACCGCTGACCATCGTGGCGAGCATCCTGTGCGACGACTGCGGCCTGCACGGGTTCGTCACAGGCGGCACCTGGGTCCCAGCGTGACCTGCTTCTGCAGACACCGCGACAGCCCATGCACCCCTAGCGGCCCACGCCATCACCCCCGACCACTGCACACACGAGTAGGAGACCCCCATGGCTGATGAAGTTGTGACCAAGCGGCGCGTGACCATGCGCAGCACCGTCATCGTCGGAACCGACAAAGACGGCAAGAACCTGTACCAGGACCACGAGGCCGTCGACTTCGTCCGCCCGGACTTCCTCGACGCATACGTGGAGGACGCCCGCACACGCTGGCAGCTCGTGACCGTCTCGGACGAGCCCGACGCCGGCCCCGGCGGATACCACGGCGCCACCCACATCCCGGAGAGCCTGGATCACGCACTCGCGGGCCAGACCTTCGCTGCCACTGAGGAGGCCTAACCATGGCGATCCGAAACCTGTCTACCCGCAACGCTCTCGCCACGGCGTACGGCACCACGAACCCGTACGGGGCGCTGTTCACCGCTGACCCGGGCACGTCGGGCACGGCGACTGGCGAGGTCACGGGCGGCTCCCCGGCGTACAACCGCAAGGCACTTACCTGGGGAAGCGCGTCGGCGTCGGCGATCGTGTCGGCGGCGACTCCGTTCGATGTACCCGCGTCGACGACTGTCACATACTTCGGTGTCTGCTCGTCGGTGACGCCGGCCGCAGCGACCGTCGGGGACTCGGTGGCGGTGACGTCGCAGGCGTTCGCATCTCAGGGCACCTACACGGTGACCGCCACCTACACGCAGTCCTAGCCCGTTGGAGGGGAAGTCGTGACCGTCTACAACTTCCCCTCCAACCTCCCGCTGACGCCTGCAGGCAGCAACGACGACCAGAACAAAGCGAGCCTGGTGCTCGGAACCGTCGTTCACTCGACGTCAGCCGGGATTCAAGCGACGGGCGTCCGATTCTGGGTCCCGGCCATCGGCGTGGGCGAGACGATCCGCGGATATCTGTTCGCCGGCGTCTCTGGTTCGACCTTGCTCGCCTCGTCGGCCGCGGTCGCTGCGGTGTCGGGCTGGAACACGCTCCCTTTCACGACCCCGTACACGCTGACATCGGGAGTCGACGTCACTGCGGCCGTCTACATTCTGGCGCTGTCGAGCCACGTCTACTACCCTGCGGTCGCTAGTGTCCTCGCCAGCGCACAGACTGTCTCACCGATGCAGACTGTGGCGACAGCATCGCGGTACAACTACGGCAACGCTTCACCGAATCTCGCGATCAGCGGCGGGGACGACTTCGGCAGCTCGTCAGCCTGGTACGGCGTCGACGTCATCGCATCCGATGGATCAGGGCCCGCAGGGACAGCGTCGCTGTCTGGCTCTGGCACCCTGACGACCGCAGGCAAGAAGTCGGCCGCGGCGTCGCTCGCTCTATCGGGATCCGGGTCGTTGTCGGCCAGCGGCAAGATCGCCTTCCTCCGACCGGCGACACTCGCCGGCGGAGGGACACTCGGCGCCGTCGCTGCTCCGGCCAATTCGACGGCTGCGGTGTTCGCATCTTCCGGCACCTTGACCGCATCGGCTGCCGCAACCGGCTCTGGCACGCTCTCCGGCGATGGCACGCTCTCCGGCGCACCGACGTCACAGACCGCCGTCTCTGCGTCCCTGGCCGGTTCGGGCTCGCTCGCAGCGGCACCCGCCGCCCGCACCACCGCGGCCGCGCCTCTGGGAGGCTCCGGGGCGCTGACCGCGGCGAGCACCGCCCGAGTTCCGGCCATGCCGATACTCGGCGGTGCTGGCGCTCTCGCAGCCCAAGGCGCGCCGTCTCCGACCGTGCCAGCCGCTCTATCAGGCGTCGGCCTGCTGAGTGCTGGCGCTCCATCGAGCGGGCAGGCGACACTGACCGGTGGCGGCTCGGTCGCCGCGACGCCGATCGCTCGTGTGCTCGCGGCCGCGACGTTGAGTGGGGCCGGCATTGTGTCTGCGGGAGCACGTTCCGGAGCGAGTTCGGCAGTGTCCTTCGCCGGTGGCGGAGATCTCGTCTCCATCACCGCAGCGTGGGCTGCAGTCCTGGTGGCACTCGCTGGGTCGGGAAATCTCGTCCCAGCAGCACCACGTCCGCCGGGTCGTGACATCACAATCGTTGTTGGTTCTCCGCATGGCAGCCAACTGCGAGCCGGCGCGCCTGTAGGCCACCCGCTGGGGTCTGGTCTCCCGTTATCCAATCCGTTCCGTGCTGGCTCACCTTGGAGGTAGTCGATGGCATCCCTTCGTCGTGCTGGTCGCGAGTACTTCCATTGGCCCCTGACGAACGTTCCGGCTGACGTCTCTGCCCTCGAGGTCCTCCTCGAGGGAGGGTGGCATCCGCTCGAGCTCGCCGCGGACCGCCTCAGCGCTCGATGCCTTGTCCAAGGCCCCGACGTTGCGGTGATCGACGTAAGCGCTGTGACAATCACGAGCGATCAGAGCAGCATCGAGCTGCGCGTCAGTGACGATCCTGAGATCGTGATCCGCGGCGGAGGCGAGATACGCCTCATTTGAACGACGACGAATGGCCCCGGCCGCCCACTCACGTGGGCGGTCGGGGCCATTCGTCGTTTAAGGAGCCTCGTCGACGGGAGAGCTCGGGTTGGCCTTCACCCACATCTGCCATGTCAGCCACGCCGCCGTCTCCATATCGGGGAAGTATCCGATGAGGGCGCGGTCCTCGGACCGCTCCGCCCAGGTCACGACGCGGATGAGCTTCGTGCGCTTAGGTCCGATGACAACCGGGAGCAGCACGGCGATCTTTCGGCTCCGGTCGAACATCAGATACTCGCCAGGGCGCACACTGCGCTGCAGTGCACGCATCGGCGTCCACGTGTGGGCCAAACCCGAGCTCCTCGACGGTCAGGAGCGGCCGGCCTCCGCGAGTGAAACAACAACCGACCCTTACCAGCTGACGTAGCTGGCAGAGGGGTCGGTGTTCGTGACAGTGATCCTACGTCAGCCGAGCGACACCGCACTCTGGGCAAACCCAGTACGGGTGAGCCTCGGTCCCGGAGATCTCGAGCGGGACGAGACACTCCGGGCAGTTCGGTGTTGCGGCGGTGTCGTCCATCCCTTCAGCATGCGCCCTGATGTGGGGATCGCGGAAGACCGCTCGCGGTGCGATGATCTCGTGTATGGCTCACGTAACCACCGGCTGCCGGGACTGCAAGAAGTGCACCAACAGCGGCGTAGCGAACCTGGGTCGCAACTCCGGCCGCGCCGGCGCCGCAGTGCTGACCCTCGGCCTCAGCGAAGCGGTTATGGCAGCCACAAAGAACTGCCGGATCTGCGGTCACAAGCTCTCGCTCCATTCCGGCGTCGACGAGGTCCTTGCGGCGCAGGACAGGCGAGCTGATCGGGCCGCCTCGAAGAACCCGCCAGCAGGCTGGTTCCCTGAGACCACCAGCCGGCGCACCCGCTGGTGGGACGGCATGGCGTGGGGCCCCTACAAGGAGGACTGGGACCGCGAGCAGGCGACCGCGCTCGCCGCGACCGCGCCGGCGGCCCCAGCTGGTGTCGCGGCCGAGCTGCAGCGGCTCGGTGAGATGCACTCCGCCGGCCTGCTCACCGAGGCCGAATTCGCCGCAGCAAAGACGTCCGTGCTCGGCCTCTAAGCGGCGTCGCGTTTCGGCCCTCGAGCGCCGCCCGCGTGAGCAACCTTCGTCACACGCGGCAACGCCTGGAGCGCAGCATCCCACTGGTCGTCGTCGAGCAGGGTGTAGATCTGCGTCGTCGCTACGGACTCGTGGCCCATCATGTCTTTGATCTGTAGCAGCGGCACTTTCGCCTTGGCGAGGTTCGTACCGAAGGTGTGGCGTGTGGAGTGGCCGGTGAGGCGGCTGTCGTCAATGCCGGCAGCGTCGATGCGCCGGGCGAGCACGTCGCCCAGAGACTTCCCGAGGATGTGTCCGCCGCCGTTCGGAAAGGCCTTGTTCTTGTACGGCGAGGGGAACCACCAGCCGCGACGCGGATACTGGCGCGCGAGCTCGAGGACCTCCGGGTGCAGCTTGAGGGTGTGCTCCTTGTTGCCCTTGCGAATCGAGGTGAGCGTCCCCGCCTCCCAGTCGATGTCTTCACCGCGGATCTTCACTACCTCGCTCACCCGAAGTCCCGTGTGCACGAGGATCAGAATCAGGTCCCGGGTGCGCTTGTACGATCCCGACTCCATGAGGGCGTCCACCTGGTCGGCGCGAAATGGTCGCGGCTTGCGCTTGGGCACCCTGATCGACTCGAGCGACTCCGCCGGGTCATCGGATCGGTAGCCGTTGACGCGCGCCCAGCGGAAGAATGTCCGCAGGTAGCTGCGGTTCGATTCCTTCGTCGACGGCAGGATCTCCCGTCCCGTGCGCGGATGCGCCCGGGTCAGGAACTGCAGTAGGTCGTCGTGCGTGATCTGCTCAATCGACTTCCCTGTCTGAGCAGCGAGCAGCAGTATGCATTCCTCGCGATTGCGTATCGTCTTCCGGGCCATGTTCTTGGCCCGTTGGCTTGTGGCGTATGCCCCCATGATGAATCCCCATTCCATGGGGCCAGACTGTAGGCGAGTAACGCTCGCCCTATTTTCCGGTATACCGGTCCCCGGGAAGGGGATGACGTTACTCGACCAGGAGTTCATCGCGGCGCGCCCCCACACCTGAAGCCAGGGCCCGCCGGCGCCGAGACACGTCGTCGACGCCCGCCCGCAATGCGGCCCGGGCGCGATCGCGCGCCGCGCGGTAGCGACCGAGCTCTTCCTGGTGGAAGTGGCCACCGTCGACGATCTGATCTGCCAGAATCCGCGCGAGCCTGTCCCGCTCCTCAGCGGTCACCGGAACGGCATCTATCGCGGTGAGCGGACCCAGTTGCTCCGCCATCAGATGACCTCGCGTTCGCCAAAGAGATCGACGATCGGCGCCATACCGGCGTGAACGCTGTGGCGCTTCACGATGCCATGCAGCGGTGTGATCGGCGCGACATGGTCGTCCTCATGTGCGGACGCGAGGCGCTCTCCTATGGCCGAAACGTCGCCCTTATAATCCGTGGGTCGTCGGTTCGAGCCCGACGGGGCCCACCGTACTTTCAGCGTCCCGGTCTACTTGGCGTAGATAGTCTCTAGCTAGCAGCCCGCCTCCGAGACGCTGCCGTGTGCCGCACACCCGTGTCGCATAAAATCCGGGGGCACACGCCGCCGGGAGGAAGTAGTTGCGTCCCGAGCGACCGTGACCCGCCGGGATCCCGACTGCTCGCTCGGTGTGGTCGTACTCGACGTAATGGATGCGCCTGACGTTCGACACCAAGGCCGGTTGCTGCCTGTTCTTCCGAGCTGGCTCTTGCCTATCCGAGGATGTGTCGGCGTGTACCGTGACGCCCATGCGCAGGCTTTGGTCCCGATTCTCCGTGGTTGAGCGCGTCCTGATGATCGGGCTCGTTGTAAGCCTGGCGGGAACCGTCGCCTTTCTGATCACTGGGAAGCGGATGCTGCTCCTGTTCGTGTTGCTTGGCGGGTTCTGCATACTCTTCCAGTTCGGCTACTCCATCTGGGGTCTGTTGCAGTACCCGCTTGCGCTGGGTCGCGAGGCGGCGAGAGAGCGAGCTCGGGAGGTACCTGACGGCCCACGCGCTTGACGGGCCTTCGCGGTCGGCTCACGGCGACGCTATTGCCAGGAAGTCCGGCGGCGATCCGGCGTGTGGCCCGCTCGCGTGCCCCTCCCCCGCTGGCGCACTTGACGTTGCCACTTTACTCATAGATCATTGACTCAATGTCTACTGACCACAATGACGAGCTGATGGCGAGGGCCGCGAAGCACGCGGCCCTCGCCGATCCCACCCGCCTGGCGATCGTGGACCTGCTCGACCTCGGCGATCTGACCTCGACAGAGGTGGGCAGAATTCTCGGGGTTCCGTCGAACCTCCTCTCCCACCACCTGAGCGTGCTGGAAGGCGAAGGCATGCTGTCCCGCAGCCGCTCCGAGGCGGACCGTCGGCGCAACTACCTGCACCTCCTCCGCCCGACCGTCGACGGCATCTATGTGAGCCGTACCCGGGCGGTCACCCGGGTTGTCTTCGTCTGCACGGCAAACTCCGCGCGCTCCCAGATCGCGGCCGCGCTCTGGCGTCGCAACAGCGACATCCCGGCGGAATCCGCGGGGACTCATCCCGCCGTACAGATCGCGGCAGGTGCGAACGACACTGCAGCGCGGCACGGCACCCCACTCGCATCCACCCGCCCACGACAGCTCACCGACGTGCTCGCCGACACCGATTTCGTGGTCACCGTGTGTGACAACGCACACGAGGAACTCGCCGACGTCGGCGACCTGCACTGGTCGGTGCCCGACCCGATCAGAGTGGGCACCCCCGAAGCATTCGACGCCGCCTACGACGAACTCTCCCAGCGCGTGAGCGACCTCGCGCCGCATCTCGTCCCCCTCGAACCGATCGGATAGCCCACCATGACCGCTCCCACCGTTCTCTTCGTCTGCATCCACAATGCAGGCCGCTCCCAGATGGCCGCCGGCTACATGACCGCTCTCTCCGGTGGTGCCGTCGAGGTGCGCTCCGGAGGGTCGGAGCCCGGCGACCAGATCAACCCGATCGCGATCCAGGCGATGGCCGAAGAGGGGATCGACATCTCGCGGGCGGTTCCCCAGCTGATGACGACCGAGCAGGTGCGGGAGTCCGACGTGGTCATCACGATGGGCTGTGGGGATGTCTGCCCGATCTTTCCGGGCAAGCGTTACGAGGACTGGGAGCTGGCCGACCCGGCCGGCAAGAGCATCGATGAGGTGCGCCCCATCCGCGACGACATC
>Ga0247742_10000228_pt1 | contig 48480 bp, 31 predicted proteins | sample UWRJL208509C2_FD_180944 | JGI IMG/M metagenome (GOLD analysis project Ga0247742, IMG submission 180944) | Plant litter microbial communities from Arlington Agricultural Research Station in Wisconsin, United States - UWRJ-L208-509C-2 | ecosystem: Environmental > Terrestrial > Plant litter >...
GTGCCGGCGGATTGCACTGCCGCGACCAACGTCTCGATCTGTCGTCGGGCAGGGTGTCGGACAAATAAGCGCGGACCCAACGATGATTGAGGAGCGCGGCGATCGCCGTATTCGAACGACGGGAGGCTGGGCTTAGTTCACCGCAGTAGCGCTGTTCAGTCGAATTCGAGCGCTGTCGTCAGGTCGCCCGGCGCGGGGCCGCCGGCCGCGCGCATTGCCTGTTCGCGCTCAACGAGGCCGGGCAACTTTTCAAGCCCCCAGCGCCGGGTGATAAAGCGGGCGATGGAGCCTGTGTCGTACACGGTATGATCCACCGCACCGCGGCGCGCGTGGGGAGAAACGATCAGCGTCGGGACGCGCGTGCCTGGCCCCCAGCGATCGCCCTTGGGCGGCGCAACGTGATCCCACCACCCGCCATTCTCATCGAAGGTGACGACGATCAGCATCTTCTCCCAGAGCGGGCTCTTGCGGAGCGCATCGATGATGCCGGCTATATGGCGGTCACCGGCATCGACATCCGAATACCCGGCGTGCATGTTGAGATTGCCCTGCGGCTTGTAGAAGCTGACCGGCGGAAGCTTGTCTGCTGCCGCGTCCGCGAGAAAGCGGTTTGTGCGCGCCGTCTCGCCGACCCCGCCGTCGCGCAGATGCTGCGCTCGCGCCTGTGTGCCCGGTGCGAACTGCGTGTAATAGTTGAACGGCTGGTGATGCGGCTGGAAATTGGGGCGCGCGGGAAAGCTCGTGTCGTGCGCCGGTCCCGCGAGCGCCGCGTCCCAACCACCGGCGTACCAGGCCCAGTCGATGTTTTTACGCGTCAGGAGATCGCCGATCGTCGCGTGGCGTTGCGGCACCAATGTGTTCGGGCTGGCCGCATTGGCATAGCCGGGCCGATCGTGGTCCAGATCATAGGTCGGCGCATAGGGCGGCAGCATCGTGTTGACCGCGTAGAAATCCGGTGAGAGCGTGGTCGGCACGAAGCGCACCGGCCCTTCCATCGCGCTCGCTGGTGATTGAACGGTCTGTTCCGGCAGAATCCCGCGTGGATCGCGGCCGTCGAGCACGGTGATGCCGGGCCTCGCCGGACTCTTGTCGGCCCCCGGGTAATGCGGCGGCCGCGCAGCGACCAGATACTGGTGGTTAAGGAACGAGCCGCCGAACGCGCCCATGAAGAAGTTGTCGCACAAGGTGAACTCGCGGGCGATCTGCCACAGGCGCAGGTTGGCGGAAGCATCGCCGTAATGGCCCATCACCAGCGCACCGCTGTCCCCCCAGGCGACGAAGCCATCGTTGCGGCCGCCGTTGATCTGCAACTGGTTGTTGTAGAACGCATGGACGAGATCGCGGGTGACCACGCCGTGGGGCAGGGGATCGCCCGCCGGCGTTGCCAGCGCGAATGGGCCGTTGGCGATAGCGCCGAGCGCGTCCGGCCCGATCTGATACTCTTGATGCTCTACCACCTGTTTGTCGGGGACCAGCCCGTTCCAGATCGTCGGCAGGGTCGCCAACACGCTGCCGTCGCGGTCACGCTGGGCCGCGCGCTCAGCGGGCATGTCCGCCAGTGGTTGCTCGAGGCCAGGGAAGCTTGCGAACAAATTGTTGAAGCTGCGGTTCTCGGCATAAATCACCACAACGGTCTCGATATGCTCGCGTAGCACCGCATCGGACAGAGGTTTCGAATGTCTGCGTGCGGGTGTGCGAGCCGGTGCTTCGTCAGCTCCGGCGATGCCCGCAGCAGCAGCGCCCGCCAGCAGGCCGCTCAGCAGCAGGCGGCGGCGCTGATCGACCTGGCCTTCGCTCTTTGCCGTCTCTGTCATGCCGTTTCGATCGTCGGTCATTTGCAGCTTCCCACTAGGCAAGGAGATTATGTATCGGCATCGGAACAGACGTGCACAACCGTGAAGACAGAGATCAGCCGGCCAAGCTTATATTCGTTTTCCACTAGACCTGCTCATTCAGCGCAGCGGCTGCAAACCCCAGATGCTTCGAGCGCAACTTTACTGGCCACAAAACCGATCGCGGCGATCGCCTGCTCGATTGCGGCATGTTCCGACACGACCCTTACGGAGACGGTGCGTCCGCACTGCGCACAGATTGCCAACACCGCCCCGGGCGTATCCTTGATCCTGAAACCCGAGACCATTTCGACGCGCTCCACCCTTTGCTCCGCGCAGAGTCGGTGCAGAGATCGATAGATCGATACTGCCATGACATGCCGAACGCTCTCCCGCAGACGGGTCGCGATCTCATATGCACTGAGCGGGATTTCGGAGGCGGCGAGCACCTGAAGCAGATCGCTATCGAGTTGATCTGCCCGATAGGCTGGAGTCCGTCCTCTGGGCAGGCGACGGACCTCGGTCGAGAAGCCATTCAATTTTGCCATTGCGACATCCTCCAAAGGTTCGCCGCCACGGACACGTAGCGGCGAACCGAGAATCAGAAGGTTGCGACCTTGACGACGAAGCGGACGTTGCGGCCGGGCATTACAACCAGATCCTTGTTCAGCGCGGCGGCATCGCGCTGCACGTCGTTGGTCAGGTTCTGGCCGACGACGGCGAGTTCGATCCCTGGATAGGCCTTGAATGGGCGCACCGAGACATGGGCGTTGAGCGCGTTGAACCCAGGGGTCGCCGTGTCGAAAGCGCCGAACTTATCCTGACGCCCAGAGTGCAGGAACAGGAAGCCCAGATCGAACAGGTCGCTGTTCCAGGTTAGTCCACCGCCATACCGGTAGGGTGGTATGCGCGGGACGTTACTGCCATCGTCAAGCGTCGCACGCGTATAATCGGCGATAACGCGCGCCTCGAGCGAACTGGTGTCCGTTTTGACGAGCGCGTAATTCGCCTCGCCTTCCACACCCCGGAAATGTGCGCCCTGCTGGCGGTAAAACAGCTCCTTGAGCTCGCCCGCATCCCCGTCTGCGCAAACCCCATCGTCGTCGCAGGTGCGGCCGGTGAGGTCGCCATAGATATAGTTGTTGAACCAGGTGCTATAGACACTCCCTTCAAAGCGGAACTTGCCGGAACGGACGCGTATGGTGCCTTCCAGCGAGTTGGCGCGCTCGATCTTGAGGGTCGGATCGCCGGTCTCGAAGGTGTTGGGGCCGTCATGCCCGCCACGCGCGAACAATTCGGTGATAGCAGGGGCGCGGCCTGTGCTCGAGAAGGTGAGGCCGAGCTTGATGCCGCTAGCGGCGTCGAACAGCGCGCCGATCGCGCCGCTTACAGGCGTATAATCGACCTTTGTGAAAACGTCCGATGCAGGCGTACCCGTGACATGAACATGCTCGACACGGCCGCTTACCTGAAGCTTCAGGCCCTTGGCGATTTGCGACTCGGTAAAGAGATAACCGGCCTCACTCTGCGTTTCGGTCGGGAACAGGTATGAACTGTCCTCGCCGATCGCAGAGAACTTACGGTTCTGCACCTCGACACCGAGCGCCGTATTATCGATGAAGCCAAGCGGCCCGAACAGCAGTTCGGCGCGGCCGTCGAACTCCTTGTTGCGGAAGGTGGTATCGATGGTGCCATCCGGTTCGTCCTCATCATGCGTGTAATCCGCATAGCTACCGTCGATCGACAGCCCCTTCACTACACCGGAGCCAAAGTCGAAATAGGACTTGGTCAGCACCTTGGTCTGGCGCATGTCGATATAGGTGGTATCGCTCGGGATGCCGTATTTGGCGTCATATTGCATGATGGCAGCGCCGATGTGGCTGGCCTTGTCGGCCCCAAAGAAATACGAGGCGCCGACCGTTTCGCCGTGGCCACGAAAGAATGAATTCTGCTGGATGCCGATCGGCGTGTCATAGTCATCGGTTTGACGGTAGAAGCCATCGACATGCACGGCGATATCACCTGCGCGTCCGTCCATCAGTGCCGAACCTTCGGCGGTGTTCGCGGCGGTGCCGTAGCTGCCGACCAACTCGCCGCTAAGCGCACGTGTCGGCAATGACGTCGGCACACGGTCGTTGATGACGTTGACCACGCCGCCGATCGCCTGACTGCCGTAGCGCAGCGTCGCCGCGCCGCGCACGACTTCGATGCTGCGTGCCGAGAGCGGATCGATCGGGATGCCGTGATCGGGGCCGACATCGGACACGTCCGAGCTGCTCACTCCGTTTTCGAGGATGCGAACGCGTGTCGCATCCATGCCGCGGATGATCGGGCGACTGGCGCCGGCTGCGAAGCCCGTCGCCGAAATGCCGGGAACGCTCGCCAGCGAGTCGGCGATGCTCGATCCGCCCGCTTCGAGGATTTGCTTGCGGTTCACCTTGGCAACGATCGTCGGAACGTCGTCACGCGACAACGCGAAAGGCGAGGCCGTGACGACGATGTCGCGGCCGTCGGGCGTCACCGACGCCGGGGATTTGGACTTCGCTTGATCGGATGAAACAGCCGCGCTCTGGGCGTGGGCGCTGAAGGGCAGGAACACGGCAAGAGCCGCGCCCGCAAGAAGGACGTGTCGCATGTATATATCTCCGAGAACCTTTTGCTGCCGGTCTCGACCAGCAGCCGGTGACGAGGGACTGAAATGTCCCTTCGCGCTAAGTCAGAAAGGTCGCGGTCGGAGGTCCACGGCTTCGCCAAGCATGCGACTGTTGTCTGGGTACCGCACGCCGGGAGGTGACTTCGGGATACCAGGCGGCGAACGGCGTCGGCGCTAGGACATCGAGCGATGGCGCGGGAAGATACGCCCCGGCCACCGCAATCTCTTCGCAGATCGGGCAGGGATCAGGCGCAGCCGGGCCACGATGTTCGTGCGTGGGTGAATGTTCGAGATTGAAACCGGCAGTCGTCGTGGCATGCGGGGCGGGGTGCCGGAGATGATGGTGCGTTGCGCCGACATAACTTTGCAGCAACACCGCGAGCAGCAGGGCCAGAAACAGGCTGCTAGCCACGGCGCGCGACCATGACCGCGCGTCTCGGGCGCGCACCATCGCCGCAGCGCAGGCACCGCGAGACTGTTTTGCGATGTCGAATCCGCCCATCATGACGGCACGCTAATACCCATGTTGGGAAATGTTACAACATATCTTGCAGTTTCTATCTCGGAGGTGCGAACCAGACATTGTTCGCACGATCGCGATCCGGAAGGACATGGTCCGGGTCGAGCTCCGCCCGCACGATCTTAGTGGTTCCTGGCACCGAAACCGTCGTGCTGCCCTGGCGTATCCATGTCTCGGCCGGCAAGCGGATATCGCTGGCTTTGCCATCGGCATAGGTGACGCGCAGCGTTGCGGGCAGGATCAGTTTGTCGCGTGCCTCGATCTTCACCTGCGCGCCCTGCGCCGGATCGCCATTGACGTAACCAACGCCGGTCACGGCCAGATCGAGTTGCCAGGTGTTCTCGTACCAGCCACGCCACCACCAGCTCAAATCCTCGCCCGCTTCACTCTCCATCGCGCGGAAGAAATCGGCGGGCTTGGGGTGCTTGAAGGCCCAGGCAGCGATGAAGCGCCTGAACGCCGGATCGAAGCGTGAAGGTCCGAGTATCTGTTCGCGCAGCAAGATCAGGCCGATCGCCGATTTGAAATACGTGACGGGGTGGCGATACTTTTCAATGACGGTATCGCCGCGCGACAGAATGGGCGGGGCATCCTTGTCGGCAAGCACCGGCAGGATTTCATCGACTGGATTGCCGCCGCCCTGCGCATATTCGCTGTCGCGCTTGGGGGCGTATTCGCCGTGGTTGAAATCGTCGGATTCATAGACGTCGATGAAGGTATTGAACCCTTCATCCATCCAGGCATGCCGACGCTCGTCGAAGCCGACGATCATCGGAAACCAGCTATGCCCGATCTCGTGCGCGGTGATCCAGAAGAGCTGTTTGCCAGCATCCGTTGGGCCATCGAAGACGATGCCTGGATATTCCATGCCGCTGGTGGGCCCAGCGACGTTGATCGCATTGGGCCAGGGGTAGGGATACCAACGTTCCGAAAAGCGTTCGACCGCATGCTTCAGATATTCGGTCGACCGGCCCCATTTGTCGCTGCCCTGGCTTTCGACAGGATAGACCGACTGCGCGAGCGCGGTCTTGCCGCCGGGCAGGTTGATACGCGCGGCATCCCAGACGAAGCCGCGCGACGCGGTCAAGGCGACGTCACGGGTATTCTCCATCCGAAAATGCCAGGTGAGCGTGCCGCCAGCTTTCGGTCTGGTGGTTGGATCGGTCACTTCGCCGGGCGCGCGGATCATGACGGCGGCATCGCTGGTCCGTGCCTTCGCGAGACGCTCGATCTGCGTTTTGGTAAGTACCTCAGCGGGGTTCACCAGATCGCCCGAGCCAGCGGCGATCATGTCAGACGGCAGCGTGATCCAATAATCGAAGTCGCCATATTCGAGATAGAATTCCTGTCCCAGATACGGCGCGGTATCCCACCCGCGGATATCGTCATAGACCGCCATGCGCGGATACCATTGCGCGATGTCGTAAATCTCGGCGTCGCGGGATCGGCCCCAGGAGGTGCGTCCGCCGAATGCGCCAGGCACGGTGTAATGATATTGGATCGTGACCACGGCTTTGCCGTGCGCCGCCAAGGGCGTCGGCAAGCGCAACTGCGCACGTGTGTCTGAGATGAGTGGTACAAGCGCGGACTTGCGGCCTGCGCTTGCAACCTCGACCGCATCGAGCGTCATCCCCTCGGTCGTGCCGACCGCGCGACTGGCAGCGCCCGCTAGCCGCCCCCGCGAGCCGGGCAGATAAAGGTTTTGGTCGAGTTGCAGCCACAGCACGGAAAGCGCGTCCGGGCTGTTGTTGGTGTACGTGATCGTCGTCGCGCCCGTGATCGTCTTTGTCGCGGTGTCGAGGGTCGCGTGAATCGTGTAATCGGCGCGATTCTGCCAATAGGCCGGCCCCGGCAGACCATCGCCTCCACGATACGGGTTCACGGCCTGGCCCATATCGAACGGCGCGAAGGTCTCCCGAGGCGCATATTGTGCGGAGGCAGCCGCCGCGATCCCTACAAATCCCGATACGAAGGTGCGGAGCGCGACCGACCATTTCCTCAGCAACGACGACTTCCCTTTTTCCGGGGTCGACCGCACTGTCGCAGCGCACCCTTCGCGATTCGGGTGACACTATATCATTTGCGACGAGCGACAACCGCTACCGTCCCGCCAGCGGGATTGGCGACCTTGCGAAACTGCGGTCATGAAACGGCTGCGGAAACAGTACTCGGATTCCGGAATTCGGCGCTGTCGGATCACCTGCCGGAAAAGCGCTGGTGGCAAGACGCTCCATTCCAGGCTCATCAGGCTCCGGGTACGGCGACGCGCGGAACACATTGCTGAGGTCGAAGTATATGGCTGTCTGCGCCTTCTGCGAATAACAACGATCGCGGTCTGTTTTTAAGATTAGGGCCGTGGAGGGCGGCTGGCCCGCCTGACGTATTCGATCCTCCCGTTTCCTGAGCCGGCCACATCGGCCGACCCCGCCGGAGCACGTCAGGGGCGGGCGGGCGGCCTGTGATGTCGCAGCCGCCAGTTGCGCAAATGCGCGGCCGCGAGGATCAGGCTGCCGCACACTGTCACCGGGATCTCCAAGGACGTTTCCCCAAAGACGGACGCGCCGGTCGCTAGCAGCGCAAGTCCGACGGCGCCGACCAGCATGGGAAAAACAGCGCCGTGTCCTAACCAGCCCGTCCACAGCGCGACTGCGGAGGTCGGTGCCGCGAAAGCGAGAATCCAGATGTGGAATCTTTCGGACACCGGCAGCGCGGTCGCCAAGGCCGGAAGCGCCGCGAGCAGGAACGGCAAAGCGAGGCAATGGACCAGACATAGAAACGATGCCCCGACCGCGCCACGCTCGATCCAGTCTACCGGCCCAGCGGCTTCGCCGGGCCCAATCTCATTACGCATCTTGTCAATCACCTCCACGTCGATCAATGATACATTGTATCATGATTCGCAAGGACTCAGGACATGACCGCAATCGCTTCGAAATTGCCGGTGACAGTGCTTTCAGGATTTTTAGGGGCAGGAAAGACCACCCTGCTCAATCACATCCTCGCCAATCGTGAGGGGCGGCGCGTCGCCGTCATCGTCAACGACATGTCGGAGGTGAACATCGATGCAGACCTCGTCCGTGGCGGTGACGCAGCTCTTACGTGCGGCGACGATACAGTTCCGCGGCATCGTTGGCCTGACTGCGATGCGTTCGAGCACTCGGTAGGCGACACATGGGATCCGGTGTGGGGAGATCGCCGTCGGGAACTGGTCTTCATCGGCATCGGAATGGACGAAGCCGTGCTTCGTCATCAACGCGATGCTTGTTTGGTCGAGACGACCGCCTTCACTCCTGACATTTGGCAGGATCGGGACGATCCCTTCCCACGGTGGGATGTGCAGGAGGTGGCCTGATGGATCTGCTCGATCACACCGTAAAAGCGAAGCCCAGCACTGCGGTTAGCAGCGACGATCCGGCACATCTGGCCGCCATTTATGATCCTGAGGTTGCACTTACGCTATGGTCGAGACCCAACCCGGTGTCGGTCACACGGGAGGATGTGGACGGTTTCGTCGGGTTCAACGTGACGTGCTCTGTCGGAGCGGTGCGCCATGCGATAGATACCGCCTTGAGCGGCGTAACCGCGCAGCCTTGGCATGCGCCGCTCGTGGCGGACATTGTCGATCTTTCCCGTCGCTTCGCCGCGCTGATGGAAATCGATGACGTCACAATTCGGCTTGAAGCGATTTCCGGTAACGCCTGCTGGAAATTCCATTCTGACTATGTCCGCGCCCGACTTCTCACGACGTACGTCGGACCGGGTACTGAGTGGGTGCTTCAAGAAAAAAATGGATTGGGCGACGTTCACCGAATTGCCACAGGGCATGTCGGTGTTTTCAAGGGACGCGAATGGGCGCCGGATGGTCTGCTCTTGCACCGTTCCCCGCAGATTGCCGGCACCCGAGACATACGCCTTCTGCTGGTGATCGATCGGTTTGAGGTTTGAGCGGCTAAACTCGATACCACGTTCACGGCATTCCGTGACAAGTGCGGCCTTTCGGCCCGCTCCGGCGAAAGGCCGCTATGTCCCACGGTGCTAGATTGTGGCCGGTCGGCAGAACACCCCAGAATAATCCGGCGACGAGGAGCCGATTGTTCAGATTTCGGTGTTTCGACAAGAGGAAGTGGCGTCTTCCACATTTATCCTAAGCTCGGTTGTTCGATCCATGTCAATTTTATAGTCATATAGTTCTGCTCGATCGAACGGTTAACTGTGCGGCGTTCGCGCAGCGCGTGCGATCAGGAAATCGCATGCCGGACGGCACCAAGTCCCGTGGCGTTCGTTTTGATACGTCGCCAATGGCAGGGCCTTGCTAAATGCCGGTTATCATCAACGGATCGGCGGCCACGCTGCCAAGTGATCCACGTGTCTCGCTCCTCGATTTTCTGCGCGAAGGCCTGCAGCTGTCAGGCACCAAAAAAGGCTGCAATCAGGGTGCGTGTGGCGCCTGTACGGTCCTCGTCGATGGCGAGCGCGTCCTCTCGTGCCTCGCGCTCGCCGTTCAGTTCGACGGGCGGCAGGTCACGACGATCGAGGGGTTGAGCGACGACGCCGGGCTGCACCCGTTGCAGCAGGCTTTCATCGAGCATGACGGGTTCCAGTGCGGCTATTGCACGCCGGGCCAGATCTGCTCGGCGATCGGCATGGCGGCCGAAGCGAAGCGCGGCTTGCCGAGCCACGTCAGCGCCGATCTCACCGCCGGGGTGACGCTCACGCGCGAGGAACTGCAGGAGCGGATGAGCGGCAATCTGTGCCGGTGCGGCGCGCATAACGGGATCATCGACGCGATCCGCGAAACGGTCGCGGCGGAGATGGCGCCGTGACCCCGTTCAGCTTCACGCGCGCGACCGATCCCGACGAGGCGCTGCGTCTCTTCGCCGGGAACGCGTCGTATCTTGGCGGCGGCACCAACCTCGTCGATCTGATGCGCGAGACGATCGCCCGGCCCGAGCGGCTCGTCGATGTGACGGCGCTGTCGGACACGATCGAAGAGACCGCGGACGGCGGGCTGCTGATCGGCGCGGCGGTGCGCAACACCGCGCTTGCCGAGCATCTCGGCGTGCGGACGCGCTATCCGATGCTCTCGCGCGCGATCCTGGCAGGGGCGTCGGCGCAAATCCGCAACATGGCGACGGTCGGGGGCAATCTGCTCCAGCGCACCCGCTGCCTGTATTTCTACGATAGCGAGGGATCACGTTGCAACAAGCGCGCGCCCGGCAGCGGCTGCGATGCGATTGAGGGCTTCAACCGCAACCACGCGATCCTCGGCGCGTCGCCGGCCTGCGTCGCGACGCATCCGTCGGACATGTGCGTCGCGCTCGCCGCGCTCGACGCGACGGTGCATCTGGCGACTGCGGGCGGTGCGCGCACGCTGCCGTTCACCGCGCTTCACCGCCTGCCAGGGGAGCATCCCGAGATCGACACCGTGCTGGAACCCGGAGAACTCATCACCGCGATCGAACTGCCGCCGCTAAGCGTCGCCGCCAACTCGACCTACCGGAAAGTGCGCGATCGGGCGAGCTACGCCTTCGCTTTGGTGTCGGTCGCCGCCGCGATGGAGATTGAGGGCGGGCGGATCGGGGATGTGCGGATCGCGCTTGGCGGTGTCGCGCACAAGCCCTGGCGGGCGACCAAGGCGGAGGCCGCGTTGCGCGGTCGCCCCGCGACCGAAGCGGTGTTCCGTGACGCCGCGCTCGCGGAGCTCGCCGATGCGACACGGCTCAGCGACAACAGTTTCAAGGTCGAACTCGTCACGCGGACTGTCGCCGCCGTCCTCGCCGACCTTGCCGGAGCCGCCGCATGAACATCGTCGATAACGCCAAGCTCGCTGCGCAGGCGGTGGTGCAGGGTGCGATGGCCAAGCTCGTGCCACTCGCGCCCGATAGCTGGATACCGGGCGGCGTTCCCGACCCGCTGATCGCCCGCAAACACGGCCTGATCGGATCGCCGGTGTCGCGGCGTGACGGTCCGCTCAAGGTGCAGGGTCAGGCGCGCTTCGCCGCCGAGGTCGTGCTCGACAACATGGTGTATGCCGCGCTCGCTTACTCGACGATTCCGCGCGGACGGATCGCGACGCTCGATACCGATGCCGCCGAAGCCGCGCCCGGCGTCGTCGCGGTGATGACCTGGCGCAACTGCCCGCGGATGAACGCGCCCGCGGTGTTCGGATCCTCGCCGACGGCGGCTGGACCGAGCGACCTGCCGATCCTGCAGGACGACCGAATCCACTGGAACGGACAGCCGATCGCGGTCGTGCTCGCGGAAACGCAGGAACAGGCCGATCACGCCAAGTCGCTGATCGTCGCGGCCTATGCAGCCGAGCCATCGACGACGAGCCTCGCGGCGGCGAAAGCGCACGGTGCTGTGCCGGGGCTGTTCATGGGCATGGCTTTGCTCAACGAAAAGGGCGATGCCGAAGCAACGCTGGCAACGGCGCCGCACACGGTCGATCACGTCTATCGCACCCCGCGCCACAACCACAATGCCATCGAGCCGCATGGCGCGACGATCCTGTGGGACGGCGATGACCTCGTCATCCACGACATGAGCCAGATGGTGACGGCGACCGCCGCGACGCTTGCCGGCGTGTTCGATCTCGAACCCGCGCAAGTGCGGATTGTCTCGCCCTATGTCGGCGGCGGCTTCGGCGGCAAGGGGCTGTGGGATCACCAGATCCTCGGCGCCGCGGCGGCGAAGATGATCGGCCGGCCGGTGCGAATCGCCTTGTCGCGCGAGGGTGTGTTCCGCATCGTCGGGGGGCGCACGCTGACCGAACAGCGCGTCGCGATCGGTGCGACCGCCGACGGCCATTTCACCGCGATCGTCCACGGCGGCATTGCGGCGATGAGCGCGCACAACAACATGCCCGAGCCGTTCATCCTCGCGACGCAATCGGCCTATGCCGCCGACAGCTTCAAACTGTCGGTCGATACCGTGGCGATGAACATGCTCGCCAACACCTTCATGCGCGCGCCGGGCGAAGCGGTCGGGACGTTCGCGCTCGAATCGGCGGTGGATGAACTCGCCGTCGAACTCGGCATCGACCCTATCGACTTACGCCTGCGCAACGAGCCCGAAAAAGACCCGCTCAGCGGCCTGCCGTTTTCTTCGCGGCATATCGACGAGGCCTGGCGCGCGGGCGCCGAGGCGTTCGGCTGGAGCGAGCGCAACCCGGTTCCCGGCGCGCGCCGCGAGGGTGAGTGGCGCGTGGGGTTGGGCTGCGCGACCGGCACCTATCCCTATCACCGCATGCCCGGCGCCGCCGCGCGGATCACGCTGACGCGCGACGGCGAAGCGATCGTCGAAGTCGCCGCGCACGAGATGGGCATGGGCACATCGACCACGACCGCGATGGTCGCCGCCGAACGGCTCGGCCTGCCGATCGACCGCATCGAGGTGCGCTATGGCGATTCGCTCATCCCCGGCGCGATCCTCGCCGGTGGGTCGCAGCAGACCGCCGCGATCGGCGCGGCGGTGATCGCGGCGCATCACGCGCTGGTGGGGGAATTGCTAAAGCTGGCGGGCAACGATTCCCCGCTCTCCGGCCTGTCGGTGGCGGACGTCGGCACCGAGGACGGCGCGCTGTGCAAGCTCGACGAGCCGACAAAACGCGAGAGCTACACCTCGATCCTAGCGCGCGCGCAACGCGACAGCATCGTGGTGACGGAACAGGCGTCGCAGCCGCTCGAAATCCAGCATTGGTCGATGCACTCGCACAGCGCGATTTTCGTCGAAGTCGCGGTCAATTCGGTGACCGGCGAGACGCGTGTGCGCCGCGTGCTGGGATCGTTCGATTGCGGCCGCATCCTGAACCCCAAGACGGCGCGCAGCCAGTTTCGCGGCGGCATCATCATGGGGCTGGGTATGGCGCTGATGGAGGAAACTCAGTTCGACGAGCGCAACGGCCGGATCATGAATGCGAGCCTCGCCGAATATCACGTGCCGGTGCAGATGGATGTTCCCGAGATCGACGTGATCTGGACCGACATCGCCGACCTGCACGCACCGATGGGCGCGCATGGTGTCGGCGAGATCGGGATCACCGGCGTCGCGGCCGCGGTGGCGAACGCGATCTACAACGCGACCGGCAAGCGAATCCGCGACTTGCCGATCACGCTCGACAAGCTGCTTTAACCGCAACCGCTTGCGCCGCGCGAACGAATCTCGTGCCGTCGCTGCCTATCCGATCGTCGTCGCATGGATCGGCAGCAACGCGGCGCCGAGCGTTGCTGCGGTGCCTTCGAGCGTCGATACCGAAATGCGCGGTGTCGTGCCGACATGGTCGCCGATCCGCATCGCGCCGTAGTCGATACGCTCGACCAGCGCGGTCAGGATGCGATTGGGCAGGGGACTGGATATGACGAACTCGCCGGGATCGATCCAGGCGAGGCCCCAGTTGATGATCGGTGCGATCTGGCGTGCGGCGCGCTCGACCCAGCGGGCGACGACTGCTTCATAGCCGAGCGTGACGGTGTCGAAATCGAGCAACGAATCGATCGCGCACCCTTCGCTGCGGAGCGTGGATAGAAGATCGAGCGTGGAGGGGCGCGGCTGATCGACCGGATACAGGCTGCCGATCTCGCCCGCGCTGGCGGTCGCGCCCCGCAGGATGCGGCCATCGACGATGATGCCCGCACCGATCCCGTGACCGAGCAGGATCACCACTGCGGTCGAACAGCGGCGCATCAGCCCGCCGACATAATATTCCGCCAGCGCCGCCGCATTGGCATCGTTCTCGATCCAGACGTCGTGGCCGAGTTGCGCTTCGAACAGCGCCTTTAGATCGACTCCGCGCCACGCCGCCAGGCTGTCGACGGTCCAACGCCGTGCGCCGTCCGGTGACAGCGCCGCGCCCGGCACGCCGATCCCCACCCCCAGCAACCGCCGGCCCAGCAGCCGGTGTGCTATCGCCAGCTCGTGCATCGTCGCCGTCACACACGCCGCGAACGCCTTGGGATCGGGTTCGTCGAACGGCTGCGAACGGTGCGCGATCACACCACCCGCATAATCGACCAGTGCGACCTCCACCAGCCCGCGATGCACCACCGCGCCGACCGCATAGCCGGCGGCGGGTGAGATCGACAACGGCACCGCGGGTCGCCCCGGCGTCACGGTGCCCACACCGGGGCTTTCCGCGATCAGGCCGTGCGCGAGCAAGGTGCCGGAGAGGCGCGTGAGCTTCGCCGCACTCATATCGAGTTTGGTGGCAAGATCCTTGCGCGAGCGCGGGCCGTAGGACCGGAGCACGTTCATGATCCGCCGCTCGTCCTCGTCGAGCCTGAATTTCGAAAATGCCACCGCCGCGCTCCCTGGCAAATCTCCTAGGCGATTTAGTTTATTTCGTGAAATTAATTAAAATCGTCACATTCAGCGTCCAGCCGCAGCCGCATAAGAAAACAGGGTGGACGATCACATGACGAAATACGGCTTGCGCACGGGTTGCGCGTTCGCAGCATTGTGCTTCGCGGCTTATGCTCCGGCATCGGCCCAGACCGCGCCGGCAGCGCCCGTCAGCGGTGACGCTGTCCAGGCGCCAGACGCGACCACCACGCCCGAAACCGGCGCGGACATCATCGTCACCGGATCGGCCCGCCAGCAGCGCCGCTTCGACGTGTCCTACGCGGTCAATTCGCTTAGCAACGCGGACATCCAGAAGCTGGCGCCGATCAACTTCGCCGATCTGCTCGGCAAGCTGCCCGGCTTCGCGGTCGAGAACACCGGCGGCGAGGTCCAGAACATCTTCCGCCTGCGCGGTCTGCCCAGCGACGGCGGGCTCGTCACCTTCCAGCAGGACGGATTGCCGCTGTTCCACGAGAACGACGGCAATTTCTTCCGTGGCGACGATCTCAACCGCTTCGACTTGATGACGCAGCGCGTCGAGGTCGTGCGCGGCGGCCCGGCGCCGGTGTATGCCAGCTACGCGGCGGCGATCGTCAACAACATCACCGTGTCGGGCACGGCCACCACGCGCGGCAAGGCGCAGGTCACTCTCGGCGACACCGGCCTTTACCGCCTCGATGCCTATCAGGCCGGGCCGATCGACGATTCGACCTATTATGCGATCGGCGGGTTCATCCGCCACCACGACGGCTATCGCGACAACGGCTTCCCCAACGATCGCGGTGGCCAGATCCGCGCGAACATCAAGCACGACTTCGCGACCGGCTCGCTGCGCGTCTCACTTAACTACCTCAACGACCACAACGTCTTCTATCTGCCGATCCCGACCGCCGATCCGCGCAATCCAAGCAAATCGCTCAACCAATATATCGACTATTTCAGCGGTACGATGAACTCGCCCGCGCTGCGCGACGCGACGATCCGCTACCGCCAGGCCGACGGCACGACGCGCAACGTCGCCGCTGATCTCGGCAATGGCCGTCATACCGAATTCGGCAATCTCGGCGCGCAGTACGACACCGATCTCGACGGCTGGAAGATTGCGGCCAAGGGCGGCGTCAGTGTCGGCAAGCTGCGTTTCGACGCGCTGTATTCGACCACCAACCCGTCCGATGCGAATGCCTTCGCCGGCAGCTACCTGACCGCAGCACGCACCGCGTTCGGCTCCGGCGTCACGCGGCTCGGCTATGCGATCGCGGGCACCAAGGGGGCTGAGGTCTACGATCCCAACGCGACCTCGGGTCTGGTCGTGCCCGGCCAGTTCCGCGACGTGGTGTCCAAATTCTATTCGACGCAGGGCGATTTGAGCGTGACGCGTTCGATCACCACCGGCTTCGGCACGCACGACTTGCGCGTCGGCGTCTATGGCAGCCTGTACGGAGAGACCAACGAGGTCGCCTATCAGGACTATCTGCTCGAAGTCCGCGGCAAACCGCGCACGCTAGACCTGATCGCCTATAACGCCGCCGGCCAGGCGCTCGGCTCGGTGACCGATAATGGCGTGCTTCGCTACACGACCACGCTCAACCGCGGCAACACCAACGCGTCGATGTATGCGCTCTATGCGAACGATACGTGGGAACTGGTGAAGGGGCTGACGCTCGACGGCGGCATCCGCCACGAACGCTACAGCTTCCGCGGCTATGCCTTCGCGACGACCTCGGCCGATCTCGGCGATCGCACGACGCTCGCCGACAACAGCGTGCGTGCGTTCACTGGCCAGGTCATCTCTTCGAAGCTCAAGCCCGACATCACCAACTGGACCGCCGGGATCAACTACGACGTCACGCGTCACCTTGGCGCCTATGCGCGCGCTTCGCACCTCGAGACGCCGCCATCGACTCAGGTCACCTATCAGATCAACCCGACGATCCTGACGTCCAAGGCGAACCAGTATGAGGTCGGATTGAAAGCCGCCTTCGGCCGGTCCTATCTGTACCTGATCGGTTTCTACACCCGCTACAACCCGCTCAACGCCTCGTTCGTCGCGCTCGACCCGGTGACCGGCCGCAACGACCAGTCGGTGCCTTTCGTCGGCAAGGCGGACATCAAGGGTGTCGAAATCGATGGCAATCTCGCGCTGCCTTACGGCTTCGCGCTGACCGGTGCGCTGACGATCAGCGACCCGAAGTACAAGAGCCTGACCAACGCCAACGGCGCCAGCCCCGGCAACGTCGAGGGCAACCAGATCGTTCGCGAGCCCAAGGTCTATGGCAACATCCGTCCTTCGGTCGATTTCGACCTCGGCGGCAACGACGTGCAGATCTACGGACGCTACGAATATGTCGGCAAACGCTATGTCGACTTCTTCAACAACACCGCACTTCCCGCCTATCAGACCGTAGGCGCGGGCGTCACGCTGACGCACGGCACCTGGCAGATGCAGGTCGTCGGCGACAACATCTTCAACGCGCACGGCCTGACCGAAGGCAACACGCGTACCGATCAGTTGAGCGGGCAGGGTACCGCCGACGCGATCTATGGCCGTCCGATCTTCGGCCGTAATGTCCGATTCGTGCTCAGCAAGTCCTGGTGAGGCACGCGCGCACGGTGCTGGCGGGACTGGCGGGGATGTCGCTGGCCATCGCGGCCACCCCGCCGGCGGCGGCGAAAGCCCCGGCATCGGCCGTCGTGACCGACACGGTCGTCGATGGTTTGTCGGTGCGCTTGTTCCCGATGCTCGGCACGGTGATCCGTTCGTCCGTCTGGACGCACGCGCTCGACGCGGATCGTGACGTCAAAGCGTTACGGCAGGCGCGCGCGGCGCAGATCGCCGCCTGCGGTACGACACCGGCGTGTCTGGTCGAGGCGATGCTCTGGACCGATCAGGACCGCGCGACGTTCGGGCAAGCGCTCGATCGGCTGGCGCGCGGTGGGCGCTTGCCAGCCCCGGCAGCGAATGCCGATCTCGGCGTCGCGGTGGCGATCGATCAGGAACTGGCCGGGCTGAACGACATTCTGCGTGTTTATGGCCTGGGGCTGCCGGGGCGATATCCCAAGATCGACACGCCTGTCTTCGCAGCCGACACACCGTTTTTCGCCGACAGCGTCAAGGTCGCGATCGATACCGCGCGTGCGGCAGCGGATGCGCCGCCGGATAGCCTCGCGGCGGGGATGCGGCTGGCGCTCGCGCTGCTGGACGCGAACGATGCGACGGCGGCGACCCATTTCGATCCGCTCGACCAGCGTGAAAACGCCGGCGCGCGCGTCGTCGCGGCGCGTACCGACTGGGAGGCGTACCGCTATACGCTGCTGATCGTGCCGGGCGTCGGACCCGAGGACGGTGCGATGACGCTCAGCCCGCGCGGCAAGCTTCATCTCCTGCTCGCCGCCCAGCGCTATCGCCAGGGCTTCGCGCCTTTCATCCTCGTCTCGGGCAGCGCGGTCCATCCGCGCGGTACGCGGTTCGTCGAGGCGGTCGAGATGCGCCACGCGCTGATAGCGCGCTACGGCATCCCCGCCGATCGCATCATCCTCGAACCCTATGCGCGACACACGACCACCAATTTGCGCAATGCGACGCGGCGGATGGTCGCGCTCGGCATCCCAGTCGACCGGCCCGCGTTGATCGTCACCGATGCCGAGCAGAGCGCGTATATCGAAAGCGCGGTGTTCGCCGACCGCAACCGGACCGAACTCGGCTATCTGCCGGGGACGATCGGAAGACGCCCGTCGGTGTATGATCTGGAATTCCGCCCGTCGCGCCTGTCGTTGCGGCAAGACCCGAGAGACCCGCTCGATCCATGACCGCGAAGTTGCTCCTGTGCTGTGGTTTGCTCGCTGCGGCGAGTCCCGCCGTCGCGCGGGAGACGCCGGCGGATCTCGTCGATCCCTTCGTCGGCACGCTCGCCGATTTCGGCCAGCTTTCGCCGGCGGCGGTCGCGCCGTTCGGCATGGTCCAGCTTGGCCCGGATACCAGCCCGGCCAACCACGCTGGCTATGACCATGCCGCGACCACGTTGCTCGGCTTCTCGCACACGCGTGGCGTGGGTGTGGGCTGCGGCGGTGCCGGCGGAGACCTGATGATCTCGCTGCGCTATACCGATCGAGCGGGCGCGAGCATGATCGACAAGTCCAGCGAGGCCGCGCACCCCGGCACCTACCGCGTCCGCTACGACGGCGGCATCCTTGCCGAAATGGCGGCGACGCGCGGCGCCGGCGTGCTGCGCTTCACGGTGCCGCGCGCAGGAGTTGTCGATCTGCGGATCGATCCTCGTCACAGCTATTCGAAGCGGCTGGCCGCACGCTGGACAACCCTGACGAGCGACGATCTTCACGCCGATCTTGTGGCGGGAACGGTCTGCGACGCCGGCGCCTATCATCTACACAGCGCCAGCCAGATCCGCGTCAACGGACGCCCGATCCATCGGCACCTGTCGGCGGACGCGGCGGATCTCGCGATGCTGCGGATAGCGGCGGGGGCGGGCGACACGATCGAAATTCGGACCGGCCTGTCGAGCGTCGATGGCGACGGAGCCGCCGCCACGCGCGACAGCGAAATCGGCGAGCGTTCGCTCGCCGTCGTCGCGGCGGACACGCGCGCGGCATGGAACCGAATCCTCGGACGCATTGTGCCAACCGGCCCGCGCGACCGGCGGGCGCTGTTCTACACCTCGCTGTATCGGGTTATGGAAACCCCGGTCGCGATCGATGACCCGGACGGTCGATATCGGGACAGCAACGGCGAGGTGGCGACCTCGCCCGCCGGGCAGACCCATTTCACCAATTGGTCGTTCTGGGACAATTACCGCACGCAGATGCCGCTGCTCGCACTTGTCCAGCCGGCGCGCAGCGCCGATATCGCCCGGTCACTGGTCGCGCTCTACGCGGCCGGCAAGCCGCAATGGTCGACCCCGAACGAACCCTTCCTGACTGTCAGGACCGAACATGCCGGGATCGCCCTGCTCGACATGTACCGCAAGGGGATCGCGGTCGATGCGAATGCCGCGCTGGATGGCATGGTGGCGGACAGCGCCAAGCTCAAGCGCGGAACGCCCGACGAACAGATCGAGGCCGCCTATGACGATTGGGCGACCGCCGAACTCGCGCGCGATCTCGGTCGCGCCGATGTCGCGCGGACCTTCACCGCGAAGGCGCAATCCTACCGCGCGATGTGGCGATCCGTGTTCGAGACGCCCGGCGCGGACGGCGATATCGTCAAGGCGCGCGGGCTGTATCAGGGTACGCTGTGGCAATATCGCTGGGCGCCGATCTTCGATTTGCCGTGGATGGTCGAGACCGTGGGGCGCGACCGCTTCCTGACGCAATTGCATCATTTCTTCGATGCAGGCCTGTTCAACATGACCAACGAACCCGACATCCAGGTGCCGTGGATGTTCGCCGCGCTTGGCGAGCCGCAAGCCACCGCAGATCTGGTTCGCACGATCCTGACCAAGCCGATCGCGCACCCCTATACCAACAGCGGCAAGCTGCCGGTGCCGTTCGTCGGGCGCAGCTTCGCGCTATCGCCGCAGGGGTTCGCCGACGGGATGGACGACGATGCCGGCGGCATGACGGCATGGTACGTGTTCGCTACGCTCGGCCTGTATCCGCTGGTGCCCGGCGAGCCGTGGTACATGCTGACGAGTCCGGCATTCGCGCGAACCCGGCTCGACCTCGGCAACGGGCGAATGCTGACGATCCGCCGCACCGGGCGAGAGGACGGCGCCATCGTGCGGGCAAGTTTCAACGGGCGCGCGTTGCCGCGCTTCCGGCTGACGCACGCCGATCTTCTGCGCGGTGGCACGCTGACGATCACGACCGTGCCGAGAACGGTGCGAAATGTCCCGCAACTGCAAGACATCGGCGCTAAGGCGCAGACCGATGGAGCCCAGCGCCCCCGATAAAGATGTCTGCCTCCCGCTTCGCCCAGTCCATTCGGCGCGGATGCTGGGCTATGCCAGCGGCAATTTCGGCAAGAACGCGCTTGCCTCGACGATGGACTTCTTCCTGCTGTTCATCCTCACCGAACGATGGGGCGTCTCGCCTGTGATCGCCGGCCTCGTCGTGATGATCGGGCTGGTCTGGGACGGTATCTGCGATCCATTGCTAGGCACGATGCTCGACCGCGCCACGGACCGGAATGCGGTGTATCGTCGCATGCTGTTCATCGGCGCGCCGATCGTCGGACTGTTCTTCGCGATCTTCTTCATCGATCCGGGGTGGCGCGGCAGCGCCATCGTGATCTGGGCGATCGCGACCGTGATGCTGTTCCGTACCGCCTATTCGGCATGCGACGTCGCTCACAACGCGCTGATGATGCGCCTGACGCGGGCGGCGGGCACCGCCACGACGGTATCCGGGCTGCGGTACATGTTCAGTTGCCTCGGCGCACTGGCGGTCGCGCATTTCGCCGGCGCGTTCGTCGCGCCGTCGGGCGGGGGCGGCTATGACCTCGTCACCGTCACCGGACTCGCCGCAATGGCCTATGTCGGAACGCTGTGGATCTCGGCGGCATCCGTCCCGCGATCGGCGCGGGCACCGGCTGTCCCGACCCGGCGCGCGTCGCTGCGCTGGATCGTCGCGAATCGTCCGCTGCTGTTTCTGCTGGCGCTGGGATTCGCCCAAGCGCTGACGCTCCCCGTCTTCGCGCGGTCGTTCGCGTATATCGGCAAAGGTGTGCTCCGGGACGCGACCTGGACCGGAACCGCGCTGACGACGCTGGCCGTCGCACAACTGGTTGCGCTGCCGATATGGATGGCGATTACCCGCCGCATCGAGCGGCGCCACGCGCTCGGCCTGGCGCTGGGCGTCATCGCGGCGGGGCTTGCTGTCTTCGCGATCGGGCCGACCGTCGCGATGGCAGGGATCGCGCTGTTCGGCGTCGGTAATGCGGGTTTGCAGATGATGATCTGGGTGCTGCTTGCCGATGCGGTCGAGCATGGGGAGCGGCGAACCGGGATCCGGTGTGAAGGGCTTCCCGTCGCGCTGCTGCTGCTGACCTTGAAGATCGGCGGGGGCCTAAGCGGCGCGCTCCTCGGCCACGGTCTCGCCGCGATCGGGTGGAGCGCTGGACAGCCGATCGGGCCGCTTGCCCAGAAGAACCTCCTGGCGATGGCGTGGATGCCCCCGTTGATCGGCGCGCTTGCCTGTTTGATGTTACTCGCGTGCCTGAAACGCGCGTCAGCCGGGATCGGGCGAAACCCGCAACCGCGGCCCCTGGTCGCGCGCATGACCCGCGATGTACGCCATCCACTCAGATGAAACCGCACCAGAAGATCAAGGTGGCCGATCCTTCCAGTTGTAGAACGTCGCGTCGCTGATCCCGTGCTTCGGGCACAGTTCGGGCCGTCTTCACGCCAGCGTCATGCTCGCATAGCACCCCAATGATCTGATCCCGGTAAATCGGCCTCGCCGCATCACTCGTCTCCATCTGACGAAATACCCTACCAATGGCATCAATTCTGGGGAGCAGGTTAACAAGATTGAGATTTAGCTGCCGTTCCTGCCGTCTTCGGCAATCGACTCCTTTCCAGAGAAAGCAGACCTACCAGCGCTTCCGGTGAAGGCGGAGCACAAGCAGCGATGGTCGCCAGCCAACTTCGACAGAGAGAAATCTCGCGGGATGCTCTGTTTTAGACCACTAGGACGGCACTTCCTCTTTGGGAGAAGCGGCAATGAGGGTTTACTTCAAGCGCCCAACCAATCTGTTGTGATCTCGCCTCTATGCCCCTCCGGTGCCAGCACGGCGCGGAGGGCTTCCAGCAGAGGCGGCAGCGCCTGCGTGAAGGCGTAGGGCGGGTTGACGATATACAGGCCTGCGCCATTATAGATGCCGGGCTGATCGCCATCGTACAACCAATGCTCCACCTGCAAAAACTTCGGGATGCCGAGCTTTCGTAACTGCTCCTTCCACTGCCAATGCGTGGCGCGGTCTTTCAGCGGATACCAGATCACCGTCACGCCATGCGCCCATTTGCGGTGAGCGGCGGCGAGGGTGGCTGTGATACGTGCGCGTTCATCGGGCTGCTCGTACGGCGGGTCGACCACCACCACGCCCCGCGCGGTTCTGGGCGGCAGCATCGCCAGCCAAAGCTCGTAGGCGTCGCGCTCATGTACGGCAGCGGATGTGTCGCGCATCACGCCGCGCAGGGTATAGGCATCCTCGGGATGTTTTTCGTTCAGGATCAGGAAATCCTGTGGGCGCAGAAGCTGCGCCAGAATCCGCGGCGAGCCGGGGTAGAGGTGCGGCTCGGCCCCGACATTCACCGCCTGTACGGCAGCGCGGTAGTCTTCCAGCAAAGGGTTCGGGTCGGCGAAGGTCCGCAACACGCCCTGCGTGGACTCGCCGGTGCGTTGGGCCTCCGCGCCGTCGAGGTCGTACAGCCCGCAGCCGGCATGGGTGTCGATCAGGGTCAGCGCGCTCTGTTTTTGCTGCAAGGCCCGCACGAGGGCGATCAGTAGGCTGTGCTTCACGACATCGGCGCTATTGCCAGCATGGAAGGAATGGCGATAATTCATTGCGACTCAAAAATCCTGACGACCTACCTTTATACGCGCTGCTGGGCGCGGCTGCCGAGCGCGAGGCGGTTGAGTAACCAACCGGGCGCTAGTATAAAGTCGGGCGGGAACCTGCAACGCACTTCCGCGCGGGGCCGAGCCCGCGTTAGCGATCGTCACCGTCACCAGAGGCGTGAGGCTTCGAGTGCATGGGAATGTTCGATCATCGAGAAGCCGGACGCGACTGGCATTACCGCGAAGCTCCTGTTCACCTGATGCCGGCAAAAAGTTCGTGTAACACCGAATTGGAAGAACTTGAGCACTTTGGCGTCTGCATCTGCTTGTTTTATTGACCGATTTGCATTCGCTAATTTAGAATAACTCGAATGGTCGAGAGTTGCTGCCAGCTTTTCGGCAACAGCGACCCACGTCTAGACGCTTGCAGGTTCTGGGCCGCTGCTCAACTTCGGCCCTCATCCGCAGCGACCGCTTCAATTGCCTTCTGCATCGACCGTGAACACCATTGGCTTGCCCCGGGACATAGGCTCCCAACCGGCCGAGATAGCGGCGCGCACGCACCGCGAAATCGTCGCGTCATCGAGTTGAAGACGACCGCGCGGCAAACCCTTCAAGAGCCGCTTAGGCGGCGGAAATTCTACCCACGCTTCGCGTTTGGCATCGCGCTGGAGAAGGGCAATCGTCATTCCCTTCCAACCTTCGTCATCGGACTGATGCGGTTCACGCTGGAGGTGCCAATCATATATGGCGCCATCGACATCGACGGTGCCGCCGTTGCTTTGGGATTTCGACATAAAGGCGGTTCTAGCATGCTAGCTCGGCCAAAGCACAGGCCTGGGGCTGGATAGGCTCACGGCTTAGGCTGACGGACGATGCGACCGTATATGAAAGTTTGTTTGCATATACGGTCTTGTTGTGTAGAAAACCTTCGTTCGCGATACGCGTCGCCAACCGTGGAAAGCGCTTTAAGCGCCAGGCCCGGAAAAGAGCATGCGGCGCAACGCGGGAGAAGAAGTATGAAATTTCGCCTGCTTCGCGTTGCTGCGCGAATTCTACACCGTCTCCGTGTTTTACGAAATGGTCCGCTTCAGTTTTACGCCGCGTATGTACATGGCGCGACAGGTATCTCGTATCGCCGAAAACTCGGCCGCGTGCTCCAGAATTCGTAAATACTGCCATTATCAACTTTATGATGACGTACAGATTTATCCTGCGAAGTTCGTCATTCCGAACACAGATTCCATGAATATGACAAACTCGCGCGATTTCCATGTGCAGCGTTGCTCAGAATACGCAGGAACATCGCGACGTCGGTCGATGCTATACTGCCCCCGCATCAGGTTGTGGAGGGTGGCGAGACGCTTCTCGCACGAAGCGCCTGATAGCTTGGAAACAATACGGGGGAGGACTTGGCAATGGAAGGCAGGATCATGCAGCGGTTCGTGAAAGCACTCGCATTGGCGAGTGCGGCGCTGCCGGCAGCAGCGCAGGCGCAGGTGCCGGATACCATCCTTTATGGCGTCGCGTATTATGACGAGTACACGCCGGTCGACCGCGTCGATGAGGACGCGCGGATGATGAAGGCGGCAGGGATCAGTGTCGTCCGCATCGCGGAGTCGACATGGGGCACGCTGGAACCGCAGCCCGGGGTCTTCGATTTCAGCCACGTCGATCGCATGCTCGCCGCGATGCATAAGCAGGGCATCAAGGTGATCGTCGGAACGCCCACCTATGCGGTGCCGACATGGCTCGCGCGCCAGCATCCCAATGTGCTCGTGGTCGGCCGCGATGGCATACGCGCGCAATATGGCACCCGGCAGAACATGGACATCACCGATCCCGACTACCGGGCTGCGGCCGAGCGGGTGATCGTGGCGCTGGTCGACCACGTGAAGGATCATCCTGCGGTGATCGGCTATCAGCTCGACAACGAGACCAAGCCTTATGGCACCAGCGGCCCTGCAGTGCAGGCGGCGTTTGTCCAGTCGTTAAAGGCGAAATGGCCGAGTCTCGATGCCCTGAACAAGGCGTGGGGCCTCGATTACTGGTCGAACCGTATCAACCGGTGGGAGGACTTCCCATCGACCAACGGCTCGATCAACGCCAGCATGTCCAACGCCTTCGCTGCCTACCAGCGCAGCCTCGTCACCGACTTCCTGGCGTGGCAGGCCAAGCTCGTGAGCGCGCATGCCCGGCCCGGCCAGTTCATGACGCAGAATTTCGACCTGGGCTGGCGTGAGGGTTCCTATGGCATTCAGCCGGAGGTCGACCATTGGAAGGCGGCACGGTCGCTCGATATCGCCGGCATCGACATCTATCACCCGACCCAGGACAAGCTGACCGGCGCGGAGATCGCCTTTGGCGGCGACGAGGCGCGCTCGATCCGCAATGGACAGAATTATCTGGTGCTCGAAACCGAGGCGCAGGGTTTCCCGCAATGGACGCCCTATCCAGGCCAGCTTCGTCTGCAGGCGTTCAGCCACCTCGCCTCGGGCGCGCAGATGGTCGAATATTGGCACTGGGCGTCCACCGCCAACGCGGTCGAGACCTATTGGCGCGGGCTGCTGTCGCAGGACTACAAGCCCAATGCGGAATATGCGGACGCAAAGGTGATCGGCGCCGAGATCGCTCGCCTTGGCCCCAAGCTGGCGGGAATGACGAAGCACAACGAGGTCGCCGTCTATGTCAGCAACGCCGCCCAAACCGCGTTCAATTCGTTCAAACCGGCAGGTATTGAATATAACCAGGTACTGCGCCCGTTCTACGATGCGCTCTACCGGATGAACGTCGAGACCGACATCGTGTCGCCCGACAGCACGCGGAAGCTCGACGATTACAAGCTCATTGTCGTGCCTGCGCTGTACGCGGCGAGCGACGCCGAGATCGCGCGGCTGAACGACTATGCCAAGCGCGGCGGCCACCTGCTCTACACGTTCAAAAGCGGCTTTTCGGACGAGAACACGAAGGTCCGCTATGCCGCGCAGCCGGGTGCGATCGCCGAAGCGGCGGGCGTCACTTATCAGGAGTTCACGATTCCCGTCGGGGTTACGCTGGCGGGCAATCCGTTCGGGGTTTCGGATGCGGACAACGCGCCGCGCTGGTGGATGGAGATGTTGAAGCCCACCACCGCCGAGGTGGTGGCGCGCTATCAGCATCCGTCGTGGCCGGCTGCCGCCGCGATGACCCGCAATCACTGGGGCAAAGGCGAGGTCAGCTACGTCGGCTTCATGCCGAGCGACGCGCTGGCCGAGAAGATCGTGGCTGCCGAGGTCGCGCGCGCAGGTGTCGTGCCATCGGTCGCGGGCGTGCAATTCCCGCTGATAGTGCGCGGCGGCACTTTGAAGAACGGCCACACTGTCCGGTACGTGCTCAACTATTCCGCTGTGCCACAGCACATGGCGGCCCCCGCCGCCGGCACCGAACTGTTGCATGGACGCAAGGTGCAACGTGGCGAACCGATCGAGCTTGCCGCGTGGGACGTCGCCATCATCGAGGAAGATGGACGATCCGACTGACGGCTGCGCTGCGTAGGAACGAAGTGAACGGGAGGTTGCGTGAACGAGAAGGAAACGCAGCGTGGCTGGGCCATCACCCGGCGGGCGCTACTCGGAAGTGGTGCGGGCGCGGCCATCATGTCGAGCGGCGTGGTGCAAGCCGCGACGCGGATTGCCGCCCCGGACTTCTTGATCCGCTCCGGCGAGCTGTCGATTGCCGTAATCGCACTGAGCAATCGTGCGTTCCGGGTCCGCGTCGCGCGCGTTGGCGCGCCCTCCGCAACGCCGAGCGAGATGCTGGCGCCCATCGCGAGGCCACCAGGCCCCACGCGGACACGGGAGGGCGGCCGAACGCGGCTGACTCTCCCGCACGCGCAATGCGTCTGGGATGAAGCGACGGGATGCCTGTCGTTCCATGACGGCGCGGGCAACCTGCTTCTCAGCGAAGCGCCCGGATCGCGCCACGTCGCGCAATCGACGATCGGGAACGAGCCGACCTTTGCCGTGACGCAAGGCTTCGCCAGCCCGGCCGACGAGCGCCTCTACGGCACTGGCTGTTTTCAGGACGGCCATCTCGACATTCGGGGCCTGCCACGCCGACTGACGCAGGTGAATACGCAGATCAGCCAGCCGTTCCTGCTGTCGAGCAAAGGCTATGGTCTGCTGTGGCATAACCCCGGCATGGCGGAACTGAACCGGCCAGACTGGCCGATCGCGTTGACCCGGCAGGCGGCGGCAGGCGATTCGCAAATGGCGGATGTCACCACGTCCACCGGCAATGCCCGCGTCCAGCGCCGCGATGCTGTGTTCACCGGAAAATTCACCGTCTCGCAGGATGGGCGCTATGCGTTCCTGCTCGATCTCGGCCGTAAGATGTCCTCGCGCCATTATGTGGAGATCGACGGCAAGGTACTGACGGATCACACCAACCTCTGGCTGCCGCCGACCGCCAGCTTCATCGGCGAGCTTGCTGTGGGAGAGCACAATGTGCTGGTGCGGGCGAGCGACGAGGATGTGCCGGTGCTCACCTTCGCACCGGTCGAGGATCGCTCGACCTGGTCGTCGCCCGTATCCGAGGGGATCGATTATGTCGTGATCGCCGGGCCGACAGCGGCCGAGGTGATGGCAGGCTATCACGCCTTGCTCGGGCCGCAGCCGATGATGCCAGTGTGGGCGCTTGGCTACATTCATTGCCGGGAGCGGTTTCATTCGTCGGACGAGATCATGGCGACGGCACGCGAATTCCGCGCGCGCAAACTGCCCTGCGACATGATGGTGCAGGATTGGCAATATTGGGGAAAGTACGGCTGGAACGCCATGCGCTTCGACGAGGATCATTATCCCGATCCCGCTGGCCTCGTTCGCGATCTGCATGCAATGGACATGCGCCTGATGCTGTCGGTCTGGTCCAAGGTCGGCAAGGAGACAGAGCTGGGCAAGGACGTCGCAGCCAAGGGCTTCTACATTCCGGGCACCGAATGGATCGATTTCTTCAATCCCGTCGCCGCGCGCTTTTATGGCCGCCAGCAGAACCAGAAGCTCGCCTCGCTCGGCATCGACGCCTGGTGGCAGGACGCGACCGAACCCGAGAATGACGATCTGGCTGGACGGACGATTTATGCCGCGCCCAGCCGCACCCAGCCGGGCGAGAAGCGCCGTAACCTCTATCCGCTGCACGTCAGCCGAACGGTGTACGAGGAACAGCGGCGCGCCTATCCGGACAAGCGGGTGATGATCCTCACCCGATCGGCGGCACCGGGCCAGCAACGCTATGGCGCGGCGACATGGTCGGGCGACATCGGCCACGATTGGGAGACGCTAAAACGGCAGATCCCGGCCGGGCTCAACATGGCGGCCGCAGGCCAAGCGTGGTGGACCGTCGACGCAGGCGGCTTCTTCCGGCCGGGCAAGGGGCAATATACCGACCCTGCCTATCAGGAACGGTTCCTGCGCTGGTTCCAGTTCGCGACATTCCTGCCGATGACGCGCGTTCACGGCTACATGACCGATACCGAGTTCTGGCGATATGGTGAGACGGTGGAGTGCGTCGCGCGGCTTTACCTCGAACTCCGCTATCGCTTGCTGCCCTACACTTATGCTCTGGCAGCCGAGGCTTCTATGGCCGGAATGCCGCTGATCCGGCCGCTGGTGTTCGACTTTCCAAACGATCCCAAAGCGTTGGATCAGGTTCATGCGTACATGTTCGGCAGCGCCATCCATGTCGCGCCGGTACTGGCCGCAGCCGTGAAGACTTGGGACGTATATCTGCCGGTTACAGAGGGCGGCTGGTATGATTTCTGGACCGGCGAGCATCGTGAGGGCGGGCGGACGCATGCCGTTCCGGTGGCGCTGGACCGCATGCCGCTTCATGCGCGGGCGGGTAGCATCTTGCCGCTGGGGCCGGTCGGCCAATCGACCGCGAGGCTGCTTGGTGGGGCGCTCGATCTTCTGGTGTATCCGGGTCGGGACGGCGCCGCCTCGTTGTACGAGGATGACGGGCTCACCTATCGCTACGAGCAAGGCGCGGCGGCGCGCACGACGCTGGAGTGGAAGCAGGCGGCGGGCGTGCTCACGCTGGGCTCACGGCGGGGCGCTTATGCCGGTATGGCGAAGAGCCGGGCGATCCGGGTTCATTTGATGCGTCCGGGGGAGTCCGCGCTGTCGGTAAGCTCGGGCGTGGCGATGGAATATGCCGGGCGAGCTAAGCGGGTGATCCTGGAGCATTGAGCCAGAAGTAGGAATCGGCGGGGGGTTCAGACAGCTTGAAAATATGATTCATCGTGGATCGGATGTGGATCATGGGGCGAGCATATTCGAGCTGCGAGACCGGATATCGGCTCACGTTGCAAACAAAGCCAATGACAGCAATGCTTTACGAGCCACATCGCAGATATGGCGGGCGACGCCGTCATTCCCTCAAACCGCTGCCGCAAGGTCGCCATCCCGCATGACGCGATCGTCTACAAACAGCACAACCGTATCGAACGGTGCTTCGGCCGCCTCAAGCATTTCCGACGTTTCGTCACGAGGTATGATCGCCGAACCATTCACTTCGCCGGCTTCGTCCACCTCGCCGCCGCCATGATCTGGTTATGCTAAATGTCGATCCGCGCTAGCCGTTGCGGTAGTTCAGGCGAGCGGGCGAGCGGGTGCCCGCCGGCACCCCCGTCTTCGCCTCCTCCAACCTCAAGGTTGCCAGTTCGGCCGGTATGCTGGATCGAGCCGTCGATCGAGGAAGTAGGCGGCGCTGATGAAGGCGAGGTGAGTCAAGGCTTGCGGGAAGTTGCCGAGCGGCAGGCCACGCGCGTCGAGTTCCTCGGAGAACAGACCGAGCGGATTGGCATAGGCGACACCTTTGGCGAGGATCATCTGCGCATCCGCCAACCGCCCCGCGCGTGCAAGGCATTCGGCATACCAGAAGGTGCAGGTGGTGAACGCGCCCTCGGTGCCGTCGAGGCCGTCCGAACTGCGGTAGCGGTAGACCAGTCCGTCGTCGCAAAGCTGTTCGCCGATTGCGTCGAGCGTCTTCAACCAGACGGGATCGGTCGATGAGACGAAGCGGACCAGCGGCATCATGAGCAGCGCCGCGTCGAGATCGGTCCCGCCGCGCGATTGCACGAAATAGCCATGTTCGGGATGACGGAAATTGGTCCAGATGTCCTCGACGATCGCGTCGCGAGCCTCCGCCCACGCCACCAGCGGGGCGGGGAGCGAACGCTTCCTGGCGAGGCGGATCGCACGATCGAGCGCGACCCAGCACATCATCCGCGAGTGGAGGAAGTGGCGCGGTTCCGAGCGCATCTCCCAGATACCGGCGTCGGCGTCCTGCCAATGCGCGATCACATGATCGACGATGCCGCGGACATGCCGCCAGCCGTCGTGGCTGATGGCGGCGCCATATTTGTTGGAGAGATAGACGCTGTCGAGCAGTTCGCCGAAGATATCGAGCTGGCTCTGCGCGTGTGCCGCGTTGCCGATACGGACCGGCCGGCTGTCCGCATAGCCGGCGAGATGCGGGAGTTCGCTTTCATCCGGCGCCTCAGATCCGTCGAGCGCGTACATGATACGGATCGGGTTCTCGCTGTCGGAAGCCATGACGCGTCGGCTAGCCCACTGACGGAAATGCTCTGCCTCGTCGATGAAGCCGAGCCGCATGAAGGCATATACCGTGAAGGAGGCGTCGCGAATCCAGGTTGCGCGATAGTCCCAGTTGCGGCCCGACGCGGTCGATTCGGGGAGCGAGAAGGTCGCCGCTGCGGCGATCGAACCGTGGCGGACGGAGGTCAGCAACTTGAGCGTCAGCGCGGATCGGGAGACCTGTTCGCGCCAGCGGCCCTTGTAGCTTGCGCGCGAAACCCAGGCGCGCCACGCGTGCGTCGTCGCGTCTATCTCCGCTTTGATCGCCGCGTCGTCGCAGGGGACGAGCGTATCGTCGCCGAGCATGAACCAGGCGCTCTCGCCTGCGGCAAGGGTGAAGCGAGCGTTCGCGGCGCCGGGCTCGGCATCGAGCGCGACCGAAGCAAAAAGGCGCAAGGAGAGACCCCGCCCAGCGAAGCGGATGCCACCATCGTCCGCTATGACCTCGGGCGTTTCGCGGGCATAGTCGAAGCGCGGCATACAGCGGACGGTGAAGCGCACCGTCCCCCGTGTCACCGTGATCCGCCGGATCAGGCATTGCGCGCTGCGGGAGGGCCGCGCCTTCGGATACGGCATGAGGTCGACGACCTCGGCGCTGCCTTCCTCCGTCATCCAGCGCGTCACCAGGACGTTGGTGTCGGGAACGTAGAGCTGAAGGTGGCGGGGCTGTTCCAGGTCCGGTTCGATCGTGAAGGCCCCGCCGGTGCCGCTGTCGAGCAGGTCGGCGAAGATCGTCGGGCTGTCGAGCGCGGGCCAGCAGAGATAGTCGATGGTTCCGTCGCATGCGACGAGGGCTGCAGTCTCTAGGTCGCCGATGATGCCGTGATTGCCGATCGTCCGAAGCGGCTCAACCATTGTCGCGGAACTCCGGGTAAAGCGACATGCCGCCATCGACGAACAGCGTCGTCCCCGTAACGTAGTCGGCATCGTCGGAGGCCAGCCACACCGTCGCGCGGGCGACGTCCTCGGGCTCGCCGATCCGGCCATAGGGGATGAGCCTGAGGAGTTTGGCCAGCGCTTCCTCGCTGTCCCACGCCTCCTTATTGATCGGCGTTCGGATGGCTCCGGGCGCGACGGCGTTGACGCGGATGCCATCGATCGCGACCTCCTGCGCGAGCGACCGGGTCAACATGCGGATGCCGCCCTTGGCCGAGGCGTAGTTGATATGCCCTGCCCACGGGATGATCTCATGCACCGAACTCATCGCGATGATCGCGCCTGCGCTGCGGGCCGGCCGACCCTCTTTGGGCTGCGCGCGGAAGCGGCGAACCGCCTCGCGTGCGCACAGGAACTGGCCGGTCAGGTTGATGTCGATGACGGTGTTCCAATCGTCGAGCGTCATGTCGGCGATCACGGCGTCCTTCTGGACGCCCGAATTGGATACGAGCACGTCGATTCGCCCGAAAGCCGCGGCCGCGGCATCGAACAGGCGGACGACATCGTCCTCTTGCGAGACGTCAGCCTCGACCGCGATTGCGCGTCCGCCCCGGTCTGTGATGCGGCGGACGAGTTCCTCCGCCGGCTCGGCTTGCGTGCGATAGTTCACCGCGACCGCAGCGCCCGCGTCCGCCAGCGCCTCCGCAACGGCGAGGCCGATACCGGAACTCGCGCCGGTGACGATGGCGGCATGGTTCGCGAGGGGGCGGTTGATCGACGGCACGGACATCTCCGGTGACAGTTTGAAGCGTGGACCTCACAACGCCGGAGTCGCGGTTCGGTCGCAATCGCCTGCAAGACACGAGACGACGGTGATGACGGGGGCGGTGGATTTGCGCTAACGCGGGTGCGTTGGCGTGGCGTTTAGCTGAGAAGGACATGTTTTGGATTTGAGTCCGCTTCCGCTGGGGAGTGTCATCGGGGCGTTTCTGCTGGCGTTCCCGACACTCTTCTCGATCGTCAACCCGGTCGGCGCGGCTTTGATCTTCAATCAGGTGATCAGCAATCGATCGCGAGAGGAGCGTCAGGAACTGGCGCGGCGGATAGCGAGCTATTCGCTGATCGTGCTTCTGGCGTCGCTTTTGCTCGGCGGCGTTGTGCTGAACTTCTTCGGGGTGAGCTTGAGCGCGTTGCGCATCGGCGGCGGTCTGGTCGTCGCGGTGCGGGCGTGGGGTTTGCTGATGCAGCCCGAAGTCCACGAGGAGCGCAAGGCGAGTTCGGCTGAGCCTGCGCAATCCGCCGACGACGTGGCGTTCTTCCCGCTGACGATGCCGTTGACGACCGGGCCGGGCACCATCGCCGTGGCGATTGCCCTTTCCTCGCAACGGCCGGGTGGGGACGGCGGGGTGATCAGCTTCTTCGTCGGGGTGAGTCTGGCGGCGGTTTGCATCGCCGTGACGATCTGGCTCTGCTATCGCTGGTCGGACACCGTCACCGCGCTGCTTGGGCCTGCCGGCGCCCGCGTCCTCTCGCGCCTGATCGCGTTTTTGCTATTGTGTATCGGCGTCCAGATCATGATCACCGGTGTCGTCGGGGTCGGCCAATTGCTGCTTGCCCCGAGATGAAGCGGCCCGCTACTTAAGTTGACCTTCCCGACCGACGTCTCGATGCGGTTGACGGCGTCCGCCTCAGGGAAGTGGATCGGATGCCACCCGCGCAGCGCCATCGACATCGAAATCGAGCATCGATGGTTGGCCGGACGAATAGCGTGGCCAAGCCGGCAACGCTTCTCCATTCGGATCGCCGCGTTTCACGAAATTGACCAGATAGCGGCTTATCGTTCGTGATGCGACGCGATCGGTAGCGGTGGTTCGATCGCCATATTTGATCGAGGCGGTGTCGAAGAAGAACGGGATGTCGGTGGCGTGCTTGGCACCTTTGCTATCGGCAGCCCGGGCGGAATCGGCAACGTAGGAGAAGCGGTAATAAAAGGTCGGCACCCCATTCGACGCGAACAGCGCCGCCATCTTGCGAGCGCCGGCGATCATGTAGCCGGACGGGCCGCCGATATCGTCGCTGGTGGCCCCGAGCATCACCGGAACCTTGCTGAACCGGCCGCTTTGATAGGCTGCGGCGAGATCGACTGCGATCCTGCCATCGGCGATCGGGCCGGTGAAGGTCCTGGGCTGACCGGCGGACGGTGCCATTGTGGCGAGGTTCAAGCCGCCAACGACCTGATCGGCGGGCAGCGCACGAAGCTTGGCCAAGGCTTGCACATCATTCGGCGCGATGCCCTCGGACGCCGCGAAGGCGACGCCGATCTCCTCCGCCGTGGCGAGGGTCGTACCCGGCGCTGAGCTCGGACCGCCGGATTCGATGACGGCCTTGTTGAAAAGGCCAGCCGCTAGCGGCGATGTGATGAGGGCGTGAACCGACATTCCGCCGGCGCTTTCGCCGATGATCGTCACGTTGGCGGGATCACCGCCGAACGCCGCGATGTTGCGGCGGACCCAGCGCAGCGCCTCCAACTGGTCCAGATATCCGTAATTCGCCAGCAACCCGCCATCCGCATCGGCTGCGGTCAGTTGCGGATGGGCGAACGTGCCGAAACGGCCAAGCCGATAATTGAAGCTGACGACCATGATGCCTTGCTTGGCAAGTTCGGCACCCGAATAGGTCGGCGGGGAGGAGCCGCCATTCACGAAGCCGCCGCCGTAAATCCACACCATGACGGGCAGTTTCGCTTTGGCGCGGGCGGGCTTCCACACGTTCGCGTAGAGGCAGTCCTCCGCCGGTGGGGTGCCGAGCGGAGCGGCATCGCTCGGAAACGGTAGCTGCATGCAGTCGTGGCCGTACTGCCCGGCGTCGCGGTCGCCCGACCATTTTGCGGCAGGTTGGGGCGCACGCCAGCGCAAGTCGCCCACCGGAGGCGCCGCGAACGGGATACCCTTGAAGGACGTGATGCCGTCGGCGCTCCGGCCGACAAGGGCGCCCGTATCGACCACGACGCGAGGACGATCCTCCTGCGCGTAGGCGGATGTCGCAAGAGACAAGGCCGTGGTCGCGAGGATGATGGAGATACGCATGTCGTTTCCTCGCGGGCCTGATCCAGAGGCCTGAGCGTAGCTTTGCTGTTCCGGCATTGCCATAGGCGGAGAGCCGATCCCACCGTCCGGGGTAAGAACCATCAAGCAAAGGAGCCGGCCGGGGCGGGTGCCCCGACCGGCAGTTGGGGAGGGAACTTAGAACTTGATCGCGGCGGTGATCGTCCCGTGGCGGCCGAAGATTGGCCGGCCGAGGAAAAAGCCGTTACCGTTGGCCGAGCCGACCGTGCGGACGTTGCCTTCGGTCAGCGCCAGCGTATCGGTCACGTTGTCCACCGTCGCCTGCAACGAGAAGCGGTCGTTCAGGTCGATCGACGCGCCGAGATCGAGCGTCTCGTAGCTGCCGAGCCGCTGCTGGTTCTCGATATCGGCGAAGCGGTTGCCGATGTGCGTGAACGTGCCGAACAGCCGCGCTTGGCCCCAGGCGCTGCGGAACGTGTAGGACGGGATGGCGGCGATCTGGAATTTGGGCTGCCGGTTGACGTCGTTGCCCGAGTTCGGTCCGAAGTCCTTGAACTTGCCGTCCTGCACGACGCCGCGCACCGCGAGCTGGAAGCCCTCGACCGGGCGGATCGCGCCTTCGAACTCAAGGCCGTAGGCGCGCGACCCGCCGAACAGCACGACGTTCTGCTCGACGCCGTTCACCACGCGGATGTCCTGGAAGATCAGATTGTGGAACCGGTTGTAGAAACCGGTCAGATACACGTCGTACAGCCGCGTCGAAGTCTTGAGGCCGACTTCATATTGGTCTGCGGTCTGCGGCTTGATGTTTTGGAGCGCGGTGGCGTTACCCCGCAGATCGTCGAACTGCGGCAGCAGCGCACCGCGGTTGGCGCGGACGAAGCCGTTGAGGTTGCCGGTGAACGCATAGTCCGCACCCGCCGTCCACGACACCTGCGTCTTCTTGTAGCGCACGCTGGTGTAGGTGCCGTTCAGGAAGGTGGCGTTGTTGTTGTAGGCGGTGAGCGGGTTGCCATCGAGGTCGCCGGTCGAGCTGTTTTCGAACGTATCGCGTAAGCTGACATGCTCGACGCGAACACCGCCATCGAGCCGCAACTGGCCGATCTTCCACTCGTCGCTGACGTAGCCGGCGATGTTGTCGCTCTTGTACTTGGCGTTGACGTCGTAGCTGTTGCCGCTGGTGAAGCCATCGCGCGTCAGGATCGTGCCGTTGGCGAGCCGCGCGTTGAGCACGCGCGCATTGGGTTCGAGCGCGAGCAGAATGTTGTTGCCGAGGTTCCAGACATCGTGATCGGCGACGTGCGCGTAATAGCCGCCGATCGTCAGCGTGTTGCCTTCGAACAGGCTCTTCGAAAGCTTGAGCTCGTCGGTGAAGCTCTGGATGTGCTTCTGGACCGTCCAGATGCCGGCCTGGATGGTCTGCTGCGTGCCGGTCAGCGCCTGGCCGGTGCCAGCGTAGGTCACGGTGCCCGGGCCGCCCGCGCCTGCGAGATATTCGGAGACCGACTGCGGGTTCGATCCGGTGAACAGCGCGTTCGTTTCCGACGTGCCCTTGGTGTAATTGATGTTGTTCTGGATCGTGAAGCCGCTGCCGACATCGTAGCTGAAGTTCGAGCCGAAGGTGAAGATGTTGGCGCCGCGCCCGCGTGACAGATCGACCACCTTCTTCTGCGTCGCACCGCCGCCGACACTCGGGCCGGTTTCGATCAGCGTGCGCTCGATCTCCTTGCCCACCAACGTATCGGTGCGTGCATCGAAGCCGGCGAAGGTGCTGAACTTGCCGTTGTTTTCGACGAGTGGCATCGGCGTGTAGAAAGCGTTCTGGTCATCGAGATAGCGGCCATAGACGGTCAGTTTGCCGGCATCGAACTTGTGCGTGATGCTGCCGGTGATCTGCCCGCCGAGATCGCCCTGGAAGCCGGTTTTGCGGAACCCGTCCGAATAGCGGTAGAAGCCGCCGATCATATAGGTCGTGTCGGCCGCGATCGGGCCTTGGGCGACGACATCGCCGCGATACGTGCCTTCGGTGCCGTAGGTCGCGCGGAGCGACAGATGCGGCTCGGACGTGCCTTCCTTGAGGATGAAGTTGGTGGTCGCGCCGGGCTGGCCGTTCGAGAAGATCGGGCTCGGACCGCCGCGCAGCACTTCGAGCCGCTCGATCGTGTCGTCGAGGCGGAACAGCGAGCTGTTTTCCATGAACGACAACGAGGATGGCGCGACGAGCGGCGAGCCGTTCAGTTCGAGCGTGAGGAACGGCGCGTCGCCGGTGGAAGGGAAGCCGCGGATGAAGACGTTGGCACCGGCCTGACCGCCCGAGCTTTCCACCCACACGCCCGGCACGATCTTGAGCAGATCGGCGGTCGAGGTCGGCTGGACCTGGCGGATCTGCTCGGCGCTCGCGGTGGAGATCGAATAGCTCGCGTCGAGCTTGCGAAGCCCCTCGCGGTTGACGTTGCCGGTAACGACGATGTCCTGCATCGGCGCCTCCTCGGCGGCGGCGGGTGCCGGCGGCGCGGCGGCAGTCGTGTCCTGCGCGAAGGCGGGCGCCGCGACAAGCGCGGTGCCGGCGAGCAGCGCGAGCGCCAGGGTATTGCGGGTACGGATCATATGGTTTCCTCCTGATCGGTTTTTTCGTTGTCGGTGGTGCGGCGGTGCGCTGCGCGCGCACGCCGCCGGCGCGCCGGGCGAAGCGCCGGCGCGGCATTCGGGCGGAAATCTGCACAGGGCCCGGATGATCTCAGGGTGGGTTGTGTGGGCGTGTCATGTTCAGAACCGGTAGCTTGCGGAGAGGTTGACCGAGCGGCCGGGGATCGGTCGCGCGAAGATCGCGCCTGGCGCCTGCGTGCCGAGCGTGCGCGGATTGCCTTCGGTGAGCCCGATCGCATCGGTGATGTTGTCGGCGGTCGCCTGCATCCGCAGCCGCGCTGTCAGGTCGAGCGACAAGCCGGCGTTCCAGGTGATGAAGCCGGGCAGGAGCTGCTGGTTCTGCACGTCGGACCACCGATCGCCCATATAGCTCAACGTCGTGAACAGGCTCGTCTTCCGCCGCGCGATCGCGAGGGTCCAAGTCGGCGTGACGCGCCATTGCCAGACCGGCTGGCGTTGAACCCGGTTGCCGCTGAGATCGGTCAGCCCGCCGTCGGTGAAGAAGCGCCGATAGTGCGCGTCGAGCCAGGTGCCCGCGAACGCCACCGATAGCGGCTTCGCGACATGCCACAGCCCGTCGAGTTCGACGCCCATCGCCTGCGCGCCGCCGATCGAGGCGATCGGCGCGCCATTGGCTATGACGGTGGTGGCGAGACCGCGGAAGCTGTTGCGGAACAGCGTGGCGTACAGGCTGAGCGGCCCCGACAGCTTCACGCCGCCCTCGATCGTGTCGATGTGCGGCGCGACGGTGATGCCATCACGCAGATTGTCGAAGAACGGGAAGCTGGTGCCACGGCTGAAGCGCGCGAACGCGCCGACATGCGGCGTCACATCGACATTGGCGCCGAGCGTCCACGACCATGCGCCGCCGCGATAGCGCACGGGTGAGCGCGTATCGGCGAAAACCACGTCGGCATTGTCGTACAAAGTACGCTGATCGCCATCCAGACCGCCGGGGCCGGCGGGCCGGGTATCGCGCACGCTGCCCTCGACGCTGTGGCGCTGGTGCCGAACCCCGCCGTCGATGCGCAGCCGCTCGCCGAGTTTCACTTCCTCGACGCCGTAGAAGGCGAGATCGCTGCCGCGATAGCGCGCATCGACGAGGAAGCTCGATCCGCTCGCGAAGCCGTCTCGCGTGACGATCCCGCCGTTGGTCAGAGTCATGTCGAGCCGGCGCGCATGCGGCTGCGCGGTGAGCAGGAGGGTATTGCCGATGTCCCAATGGTCGCGCGATCCGTAGTCGGTTGCGTACACGCCGATCGTCGCCTTGCTCGCGCCGGTAGCCCATTCGAGCGTCGCGTCGTTGACAAGCGCATCGATACGCTTCTCGACCGTCCAGATGCCGGCCCGCACCACCGCTTGCGTGGGTGATACCGCGCGGCCATCGAGCGCGGCGATCGTGCCGCCCATCTGGGCGGCGTAGGCGGCGGCGGTCTCAGGTGAGACATTGTCCGAGACGAGGCCGGTGGTGTCGGCATGGCCGGCCAGCCAGCTCGCCTTGTCGCGCAGCGTGACGGTGTCGCCGAGCCGAAGCTCGATGTTGGTGCCGAGGTTGACGATCCGCGCGCCGCGCCCGTCGTTCAGGTCATAGCTGTTGCCGTCGTTGCGAATGCCGGTGCGCGTATCGGGGCCGACGAGCGTGCCGGTGCCGGGATCGAAGCCGGGATAGGGGCCGATGCTGCGCCCGGTCTGCTCGACGGGGATCGGCAACAGCCATTGGCTGCGATCGTCGAGGTAGCGCGCGAACACCAGCACCGATCCGCGCGCGAGATCGTGACGCAGATTGGCGGTGACCTGACCGCCGCGATCCGCTGCGAAGCCGGGCGAGCGGATGCCGTTGCCACGCGAATAATAGCCGCCGACCATGACGTGCGTGCGTTCGCCGATTGGCCCCGAGACATAGCCGTCGCCGCGTAGTTCGCCGTCGTCAATGACGCTCGTCTTGACGAGGCCGGTGAGATGATCGCCACCTTCGCGCTGGATCAAATTGACCGTCGCGCCGGGTTGCCCCGAGGCGAGCAACGCACTCGTCCCGCCGCGCACCGCCTCGACCCGCTCAACGGTCTCGTCGATCCGGTAGAGCTGCGAGTTTTCGAGGAACGAGAGCGTCGCGGGCGGGAAATATGGCACGCCCTCGGTCTGGAAGGTGACATATTCGGCATCGCCGCCGGAGGGATAGCCGCGCACGAAGATGTTGGCGCCGTTCTTGCCGCCCGAGGTCTCGACGGTGAGGCCGGGGACGAGCCGCAGCACGTCGGCGGTGGCGGGCGCGCCGAGTTGGTCGATCGCGGTGCGGGTGACGGTCGTCACGGCGAATGCAGCGTCCTGCCGTCGGCTGCCACCGCCGGGCGTGCCGACCACGACGATGTCGGCGATCTTGGCGACATCCTCGGGCGCGATCGGAGGTGGGGCGGTCGGCGCGTGGCGCGGGGCGGCGGGCAGGGCCTCCAGCAGATACGCGCCGCCCGGCGCCGGGCGTGCGTGGAAACCCGTGCCCGCCAGCAGCCGCGCGATCGCGCGGTCAGGGTCGGTTCGCTTATGCACCGCTGGACTGCGCAGTCCGCGCACCTGCGACGGCGCGAACAAAATCTGCCGCCCGCTCTGCCGCGCGAACAGCACAAGCGCATCGGCGAGATCGCCGGCGGGAATGTCGAAGGACGGAGGAGGCGCAGCGATCACGATGGATGGAATGCCGGCCGCAACCACGGCCGCTGCAATCGCGCCGCACAATCGCCATGACACCCGTCTCCTTCCCGGCGGCCCCGTCACGCGCGGGGCTCTACAAGGACAAGACGCACCGCCGCTGAAAGTCCGAACCCGAAACGCACTTTTTTTTCGCGCCTCAGCGCGAGGCAATGACGATGCCATCGCGCGTGTCGTGCTTGACGCGCACCGGGAAGCCCGTGGCGAGCGCTCCGACGAACGCCGGCGCGCCGGTGGTGCGGAACGCGCCCGACACACGCACCGCGCCGGCGCGATCATCGGCAAGGCGGATCGGCTGGACGCGATAGCGGTTGAACTCGGCGACCGCCTCGGCGAGCGGTGTGTCCTCGAATTGCAGCAGACCAGTGCGCCAGCCGGTGAAGCTGGCAGGGTCGTCGAGCGTGCGGATCACCACCTCGCTGTCGCGTACCGCAAGCAGCCGTCCGGGCGTGAGCGCGACGGAGGAGCCATCGCCTTCGAGCATCAGACGTCCGGTGTCGGCAAACGCGCGGACCCGGTCGGTGTCGGTACGCACGTCGAAGGTGCCTTCGTGCGCGGTGAAGTCGCGACCGCCCGCGCTGATGCGGAACGGGGTGTCGCCCGGTCTGATCCTGAACCAGCCTTGTCCATCGAGCGTCACCTGCCGCGCGCCGCCGCCGAGCCTGACCTTGAGCGTGCTCGCCGTGTCCAGCGTCACGACCGAGCCGTCCGCCAGCGTCACGTCGGCCTGCTGGGCGATGCCGGTGCGGAAGGTTTCGAACGTGGCGTGCGGTGCGCGCGGCGTGGTCCAGGCGTGGATGCCGTATGCGGCAAGCGGCGCACCCGCCAGCATCAACGCGCCGGCGGCTGCAATTCGCCAGCGCGGGCCACGTGAGCGCCCGGCCAGCATCGTGCGCGCGAGTGTTTGCTGGCGCAGCGCGAGCAACGGAACCTGATCGGCGAGCGACTGCGCCCGGTCATGCGCCGCCTCGACGCGGTCGAAGGCGGCGGCGTGGTCGGCGCTCGCGCCGCGCCACGCCTCGAACGCGGCGCGCGTGGCGTCGCCAGCCTGCGCGAGCCGCGCGTGCCATTCGGCGGCTTCGGCGAGGAGCGTCTCGTCAGCGATGGCGCCAATCCTCCAACGCTTCGGTGACGCGCGTCAGCGCCTTCGCCTGGTGCTTCTCGGCGGCGCGAGTTGAAACGCCGACCGCGCGGGCGACATCGGCCATCTTCAATCCCTCCAGCACGCGCAGCACGAACACGTCACGAGTCCGTTCGGGAAGCTCCAGCAGCACCGCCTGCAAGCGATCCGCCGCCTCCCTGCTTTCCAAGACGCGGTCGGGCGAAATCTCCGAACCGGCGAGCGTCTCGTCGATCTCGTCATGCAGGCCCGCGCCACGCACCGCGTCACGACGCGCACGGTCTTTGAGGACGTTGGCGGCGGTGACGAACAGAAAATGCTCGGGTTTCTCGATCGCGGCGGGATCGACCATCCGGCTGAGACGGACATACACGTCCTGCACGAGATCGGGCACGTCCGCCTGCACCGCGACCCGCCGCTCGAAGAAGCGGCTCAGCGCGCGCTCATAGGTCCGCGCCAGCCGGGCAAGCAGGATGCGCCGATCCGTGACAGGTTCGGCGGCCGGAAGTCTCCCGTGAATGGACGTTCTATCGCGCTCCATCCCGGTCGTTTGCCACCGGCGCGCTATGCTATCAAGGAGATCATCGCGCCGTCTCCAAGCTATACCCCAAGGCGTCAGGCCTTCGCGAGCCGCTTGACCAAGATCGGCAGCGCCGTAGCGAGTTTGTCGATCTGCGCCGGATTGGTGAACAACGCGGGCGTCACTCGCACGCACGCCCCGGCCGCGACCCCGGTGCGGTGGACGGTGAAGATACCGAATTCGTCGAGCAGCATCTTCGCGACGGCGATGTTGTCGGCAGCCGTGACGAGGCCGCGTATCCGGAACGCGGTGATGCCGCCGTGCAAGCGCGGGTCGCTCGATGTCAGAATTTCCAAGCCGTCGAGCGTGCGCAGCGGCTCGGCCCAGCGGTCGCGCAGATAGCGCAACCGCGCGGCGCGCTCGGACGTGCCGATCGCCTGCTGGAAATCGAGCGCGTCCGGCACTGTCAGTATCGCGGCGAAATCGCTCGTTCCGGTGTGGATGCGTGCCTGCACGCTGTCGAGGCCGCCGTCGCCATTGGCGGGATCTGGATCGATGTCGCGCACCCGGCTCTTGCGCAGGTACATCACACCGACGCCGAGCGGCGCGCCCCACCATTTATGCAGATTGAACCCGGCGAAATCGACGCCGAGATCAGCGAAGTCGAAGTCGAGTTGCGCCCAACTGTGCGCCGCATCGACGATCGCGTCGATCCCGCGCGCCCGCGCCATCGCGACGATCTCGCGGATCGGCACCACCAGTCCGGTGCGGTGGCTGAGGTGGGTGAGCAGAACCAGCCGGATCTTGGGATTGGCGGCGAACGCCTGCGCATACGCGTCGATCACATTTTGATGTGTCGCCGGTTCGGGCAGCGCGATCCGCACCACCTGCACGCCGCGCCGGGCCTTCAGTCCTTCGAAACAGCCGAGCATGCTGTCGTAATCGAGATCGGCGGTCAGCACCGCATCACCGGGGCGCAGTTTGTTGTATCCGTCGATCAACCCCTGCAATGCCTCGGTGGCATTGCGGGTCAGCGCGATCTCGTCGGCGCCGACACCCAGCGCTGCGGCGACGCGCTGATGCACGGCATGGTAATCGGTCGCGAAGCCGCGCCGCGTGTAGAAGCTGTTCTCGCGATTGACCCGCTCGACCGCGCGTTCGTAGGCGGCGAGGACGGGTTTCGCCATGATGCCCCAATTGCCGTTTTCGAGCTGAATGACATCACGAGTCACGTCATAGTGCGCGGCGATCTTCGCCCAATAGGCTTCGTCGTCGGGCCCGGTGGCGCGGTCACCGGACTTCGTACCGTGCGGCATCGCCGCGTTCAGCCGGCTGGCGAGCGGCAGGGCCGCCGCGGCCGTCATCATCGCCCTCCGGCTGATCGTCGGCATGCCGTCTTTCCTCAAAACTTCATGCCCATGCGGAAATAATATTGGCCGCCGTCGGTATCATAGGGGGCGTTGCGCGAATAGATCAGCCCGCGCACCGCCTGGTTGGTGGCTTCGGCCGGATACCGGTTGAACACGTTCTCCGCGCCAGCGCGGATCGTGAAATGCTCGGCGAAGGTGTAGCTGGCCGACACATCGAACAATGCGATGCCGCCGAACTTCTGGTAGATGTCGCCGGTCGCATTGCCCGAGACATCGGTCCAGCCGCCATAATAGCGCCCGCGCACCAGTAGTCCGACCGGGCCGATGTCATAGCCGATCGAGCCGGTGGCGTTGTGCTGCGGCAAGCGTTGCTCGAACACGATACGCTGCGTCTCGTTCGGGATCGCCGCCGAGGTCCCGCTCGTCACCTTGGTGCGATTGTAATTGTATGCGATCGTCGCGGTCGCCTTGCCGGGTCCGACTGCTTGCGCATAGTTCAGCACCGCTTCGATGCCGCGCGTGCGCGTGTCGAAATCGTTGGTGAAGTAGCTCACCGAGGTGAAGCGCAACGGATTGGCCACGCTCGCCGGCACCGCGACCGAAGCCGACTGGCTGAAGCGGCCATCGACGCTGATCTGATAGGCATCGATGCTGCCGGTCAGCCCGAACGCGGTCCTGAACGTCAGGCCCGCAGTGATCGTGTCCGAGGTTTCCGGCTTGAGCGGCTTGGCGCCGAGCGCGAGCGCAATCGGATCGGTGGTCGCGAGACGGCCGCTGTTGAACACCTGCAACGTCCGGGTGTCGAGACCCTGCGAAGTGTTCGATGTGTTGAGTTGCCCGGGCGTCGGCGCACGGAAGCCGGTCGAATAGCCGCCGCGAAACGCGATGCCGTCAGTCGGTTCGAGGCGCGCGCTCAACTTGTAGGTGAACTTGCCGCCGAACGCCGAGAAGGTTTCGTAACGACCCGCAGCGCCGACGCTGAGCATCTTGAAGGGCTGCCATTCGAGATCGCCGTACCCGGCGTAGCTTTCTTGGCTGAACCGGCCCGCCTGGAGCGGGCTGAAGCCGGGAAAGCCGTTCGAATTGGGCGCGAGACCCGATGCCGCGCCGGCGCCGATCGCGTAGGAGGCGGGGTCGCCGGGGCGAACGCTATATTGCTCAAGTCGACGCTCGCCGCCGAATGCGATATTGATCGGCGCGAAGCCGCCGACCGGCAGCCGGTACACGAAATCCGCGTTGAGGTTGAATTCGCGCTGGCGCAGGCGGCCGAGATAGAAAGCGGTCGGCGAGTTCGGCCCGAGCGAGGCGTTGAGGCTTTCGCCCAACGTATAGTCGATCACGCTCTGGCCGTAAGAGGCGCTGAGATCATAGGTGAAGACGTCGGCGAGCGCGCCGCGCGCACCGCCGGTCGCCTGGATGTCGCTGGTCGTCGTGCCGAAGCGCGGCGTGAACCCGGTCGGGTACAGGCTGGAGAAATTGAAGCCTGGAAACGCCGGGCTGGCGCCATAAACCGACGCGGTGCCGGCGGGGTTGCGCCAGTTGAAATCGGTTACGCCTTCGCCTTCGCCGAACGTGCCGAAGCTGTAGAGCTTGAACGCGTCCGAGACATCGAAATGCGTGTTGTAGCTGCCACGGATGCTTTCGAGATCCGGCTGGCCCCAGCGCTGCACCGGGTTCGGCACCTTCAGCGTCGGGTTGGCGGCCTGAAAAGCGATCGCGTCGGGGCGCTGGCGGGTGCGAGAGGTGGCTTCGGAATGGTCGTATTCGCCGGTGAAGACGAAACTGCCACGATCACCGAGCGCGACACCGCCCTGAATTCCGCTCTGATATTCCTTGCCGTCGCCTTTGTAATATTGCGAATATTGGCCGAAGGCATTGAGGCCGGGCTGATCGTCGAGGATGATGTTGATGACGCCGGCGATCGCGTCGGACCCGTATTGCGCCGATGCGCCGTCGCGCAGCACTTCGATGCGCTTGATGGCGAGGCCGGGTATCGTCGCGAGATCGGGCGCCTGCGCGCCGCGCGTGCCGAGCAGGGCGGACCGATGATAGCGCTTGCCGTTGACCAGCACGAGCGTCTGATCGGCCGACAGCCCGCGCAGCGTGGCCGGGCGCACGAACGCCTGACCATCGGCGGCAGGCAGGCGCTGCACATTGAACGAGGGCAGCAATTGCGCGAGCGTGTCGGTGAGGTCGCCCGAAATGCTTGCATCGAGCGCGGTGGCCGGCAGCACGTCGATCGGCGATTGCGAATTGAACTGCGTCACGCCGCGGTCGCGCGTGCCGGTCACGATCACCGTGTCGGCGTCGGCGATCTGCTCGTCGGCGGGCGCATCGGCCGGTGCGGCGATGGGCGCGGCATGCGCGAAAACCGGCGCGCACAGCGCGATTGGCAGCGCGGCGAGCGCGCCGGCCGAGATGAATTTCGTCAAATGATGTCCCCTGGGCAGAGCCGGCTTTGCGTTGTTCTGGCCGGCTGGCGTCCAACTAGGGGCACTTTGTGTCAGTATCGCTGCATTCGTGAGACGCGGCGATGTCGGACCAGAGACAGATCGTCCCCGGATCGATTGTGTGACCGTAATAGAATGGATTGGCGGAGAGAGTGGGATTCGAACCCACGGTGAGCTTGCACCCACGGCGGTTTTCAAGACCGCTGCCTTAAACCACTCGGCCATCTCTCCGCGTGCGCGCCCCGCTTAGAGCCGGAACGCTGATTTGTGCAAGAGGTACGGCCTTTGGGGGTTCATGTCGGCGCGGGCTTGTGCCAGAGTCCTTGCATGCGGGTGTCTTGCAAATCCTTGTTGGCGATCGGCGCGGTTCTGGCGGCGGCGCTTGCGCTGCCGGCATGTGCTCAGGACGATGCCGGTTTTCAGACTTTCCTCGGCCAGTTGCGCGTTCAGGCGCGGGCGCAAGGCGTTTCGGAGGCGACGCTGAACGCGGTGATGCCGACGCTGACGCTCAACCAGCGCGTGATCGATCTCGATCGCAAGCAGCCGGGCAACCCGGCCAGCACCGCGGTCCCGCCGTTCGCACCGTACCGAATCGCGCATGTCGATGCACAACGGATCAGCCGTGGCCGCGCCGCGTATCAGGCACAGCGCTGGCGCCTGAAGAAGATCGAGGAGGAAACCGGCGTTCCCGAATCGATCATGGTGGCGATCTGGGGCAATGAGACCAATTACGGCGTGGTGATGGGCAGCTTCGATCTGCCACGCGCGCTCGCTTCGCTCGCCTACGAAGGGCGGCGGCGCGACCTGTTCACCGATGAGTTCATCGGCTCGCTCAAGATGATCGATCGCGGAGTGCCGCGCTCCAAGCTGGTGGGAAGCTGGGCGGGCGCGACTGGCGGACCGCAGTTCCTGCCGTCGGTCTACAACCGGCTGGCCCGCGACGGCGATGGTGATGGCCGCGCCGACATCTGGACGAGCGATGCCGACACGCTTGCCTCGATCGGCAATTATTTCAGCAATGCCGGCTGGCGGTCGGGTCAGCCTTGGGGTTTCGCGGTGACCGTACCGGCGGGGTTTGACCGGTCGCAGATCGTCAACCGCATGGTCAGCCCGCGCTGCCCTCGCGTCTTCCAGCGGCATAGCGGCTGGAAGACGATGGCCGAGTGGCGCGCGCTGGGTATCGCGCCGCAAACCCGCGCATGGCCCCGCGATTCTGTGCTGGCGACGCTGATCGAGCCGGATGGGCCTGGCGATACCGCCTATCTGCTGACCGGGAATTACCGGGTGATCCTCGATTACAATTGCTCGAACTTCTACGCGCTGTCGGTTGGGCTGCTGTCGGATGCAGTGTCGCAGTAAATGCTGCTGCTGATCGCTCTCTCCGCCGCGCTGGGCGCTGCCGACCGGCCTCAGCACTCGTCCGCCGATCAGCCGCGCACGGGCTGGTCGCAGCCGATGCAGCCCGCAACGGGGTCGCAGGACGCGCCGCCGCCGGATTTGCCCCAGGGTGCCGGCCCGCGCGCCACCTCGGGCGGGCCGCTGTTCGATATGGTCGCGGTGGCGCAGCCCGACGACGGCAGCGCGCCGGGCGTCTCGGTCTCGGCGGCGGGGGTTGCGCCCGGCAGCTTCGTCGAACTGACCGAACTCGGCAGCGGGCATACGATCCTAGCGCTGGTCGGCACCAATTCGGCGCCGGGCGGTACGGTATTGCTGTCGGCGGGTGCGTTTCGGGCGCTCGGTATCGCGCCGGGCGCCGGCGTGCGCGTGCGAGCGGCGCTGCCAAGCCCGCAGGACCAGACCGCGCTCCGATCCGGCGCGTCGGCCTCGGCGCGGATCGACGCACCCGAAGTGCTGCTCAAGGCACTGCGCAAGCGTGTGCCGCACTATACGCAAGCGTCACCGGCACCGCCTCGCCGACGCGCTGATGTCCAGCCCGCCGCGCCGCGTCAGCCTGCGCACGTTAATGAGGATGCGGTCGCCGGCGCGCGCTACCCCGCGCCCGCGCCAGTCTCGCGCAGCCAGCCCCGCCTCGAACCGCGCACCCCCGCGCTCCGCTCGGGCTATATCGTGCAGGTCGCCGCGCTGTCGGCGGCGGGACGTGCCAAGGATCTCGCGCGGTCGCTCGGCGGGCGCGTGATTGCCGGGGGCGGGCTGTACCGCGTTCAGCTTGGCCCGTATGGCACTGTCGTCGCCGCCAATCGCGCGCGTGACGAAGCGGCGCGGCGCGGCTATCGCGACGCGCGTGTAAGCCGCACCGAGTAGACTTTTAGCGTAACGGGACCCTGAAATGAAGAAACTGATCGCCACCTCTGTCCTCGCGCTGCTCGTCGTCCAGCCAAGCCTCGCTGCCGCGCCGCAATTCGATACGCCCGCACCGGTCGCGTATATGGAGGACATGTCCTCCGGGTCGATCCTGTACCAGAAGGATGCCGACCGCCGCATGCCGCCGGCATCGCTCGCGAAGATGATGACGGTTTATGTCGCCTTCGATCTCATCAAGAAGGGCGAACTCAAGCTCGACCAGCAGTTCGAGATGCAGCCCGAGACGTGGAAGAAGTGGCATTCGCAAGGCTCGACGATGTTCCTGTCGGCTGGCGAGAAGGTCAGCGTCGCCGATCTGCTATACGGCATCGTCACGCTGTCCGGGAACGACGCTTGCGTCGTGCTGGCCGAGGGCATTTCGGGCACCGAGCCGGCGTTCGTCGAACGGATGAACCGCGATGCCGAGAAGATTGGCCTCAAGAACAGCCACTTCGGCACGTCGAACGGCTGGCCCGACGGCGGCGTGACCTATGTGACCGCGCGCGACCTTGCCGCGCTCGCGAAGGCGACGATCACCAACTACCCCGATCTGTACAAGAAATTCTATTCGCGGACCGATTTCACCTGGGGCAAGACGCTCGGCGCGGGCGCTGCGATCAAGCAGGAAAACCGCGATCCGCTGCTCGGGCGCGTCGCTGGCGCCGATGGCCTCAAGACCGGCCATACCGAAGAGGCGGGCTATGGTTTCACCGGATCGGCGATCCAGAACGGCCGCCGGTTGGTGATGGTGCTGGCGGGACTCGGCACCTACGGCCAGCGCGCGGAGGAATCGGTCAAGTTCATGAACTGGGGCTTCCGCTCGTGGCAGGCCAAGCCGATCGTCGCCAAGGGCAAGAAGGTCGAGACCGCCGAGGTGCAACTCGGCACCAGCAACCATGTCGATCTGGTCGCCGGCAAGGATCTCACCGCGACTCTG
>Ga0247742_10000230_pt1 | contig 48414 bp, 50 predicted proteins | sample UWRJL208509C2_FD_180944 | JGI IMG/M metagenome (GOLD analysis project Ga0247742, IMG submission 180944) | Plant litter microbial communities from Arlington Agricultural Research Station in Wisconsin, United States - UWRJ-L208-509C-2 | ecosystem: Environmental > Terrestrial > Plant litter >...
TCGATACTTACACTTCTCAGACTCACATATAATCCATTTTTCAGTAAGTGGAGAATAGTGCCTGTTGCGTTTTATAGACATAATTCTAAGGTTACTCGCAATAGTTGCTTATGTCAATTTTTTTGATGGCAATTATATAATCACAACTTACTCTAAATACACCAAATAAATTCAAGTTATTAATCTGTTGAGATTTTATTAAAATCTCAACACTTACAATCCCAGCTATAACTCACTCAAACCTTTATGCTAAAATAGTCTCAAACCTAAACAAGTTATATAAGGAATTCATTATGTCCACAATCTCTTTACAAACAAAACCCAGCAGCAAAGGCAACCTAATAAAAATAGGTGACGCTGCTCGTAAACTTTTCGTATCAGAGCAAACCCTTCGTGATTGGACAGACCAAGACAAAATCATTGCTTACACCACAGAAGGTGGACACCGAAACTATTACGAAGCTGACATCCAACGTTTAGCATATGAGAACAAACAAATCACAGGGTTCTACCGTCTAACCGGAATTATTAGTATTAACGCGGATGGAGCAACCAACTTTGAAGCTGACCTAAGTAATGGGAAATATTCTGATATACAAAAGGTTGAATGGGCTAAATTTTGGGATTACCGTAACGGGTTAGAGAAACAAGCACACCAGTTAGCGCTCACAGGTGAACCGGTTATATTCACTGGTGAAGCTTATGCTTCAGGTGACATAATGTATGTTGGAAGTTCAAGTTTAGCGTTAACTAAAGAAGAAGCTTTAAACCTGATTTCAAAAACTACAGAGCAAGCGAAAGAAACAGTTTTCACTAAATATGTTCCACAGCAGGTAACCAGATGGGTTGATAAAGAAACTAATCAGCCTGCACCTAGTTCTGAAGCTTAAAGAAATATTTGTGTTCTTAGCAACAGAATGCCAATATCTTATGTATGATTGAAACTAAACCTGTTACCGCAGATAAAACTAAACTTCAAGCTATTTTAGCGGAGAAAGGTTTACCATTAAAAGTTACTGCGAGACTTAACGCAACGGAACAGAAAATACATGTGGTTTTATGTGGTGCTTATGATTTCACAACAAACATTGTTGAATTGGAGATACCCAAAAATGTGTTATCTCAAATAGGGCCAGAGTTCAGAAAAATATGGGCCATGCGTGCTAAAACCTCAAACACAAGCAAACAACAAGTACAGTTCGCTCTCACCCCAACAGCAATTAAAACAACACTAAAAACTGCTTTAACTAAAGATAAAGGGATTTTCTCAGCAAAAACAGATTTAGTGGTGTTACATGAAAGCTGGGCTAAATATTTGAAACCTAAAGAACATAAACCTGTAGCTATCGACTGGACAAAAGCTGTTAAGCATGCTGAACGAAAATTCGAAACTAATAAACAAAACATTAACGATGGTAAAACTTTCAACGCTCATAAAGATAACCCTTGGGCGCGTAAAAACCTTAAAAATAAGAACCAGTAATTACTGATATTTAACCCTCTATAGTCACTATTGTATTTTAGCTTTAATCATAGTAAACTTATGTTCAATAAACTTTTTAACGTTAAGGTAAACTAATGACTGACTCAACCGCTGAGCTTGTTGCGGAAACAAGAAGACTCGAAAATGATTATGGTGATAGCTATGAAGTTGTCAGCCATCTAACTGAAGTCACTGAAGCGTTAGTGACCGCCGAAAATAACAACCGTATCGAGCGCCAAGCAGGTTGGGCTGATGCTATTCGTTACCTAGCTGAATTAGACGCATGGCATGAAAGCAATCGTACTTCCCCGCGTCCTGTACCTCCAGCAGTATACTTAACTCTTTAAAAGTTAGGCTTTACCAATACACCAATATGTTGTGGAGTTATCTTTACTCTCAGTAATTATATTAATAGCAATAGGTGGGCACGAAGCTCCGGAACTATCTTGAGTTTGCTCCAACACTTTAAAAGCAGCGTCAGGGCTGGAACAATCAACCTCATTCAAAGCAGTGTTATCCTGCATACAATCACCAACCGCTAAACCAGCTTTATTACTAATAGCAACACCAATATTACCTTGAGCTTGAACTAATTGAACGACACCCCAAATTATCGCAAGAATAACAATAATACCCATAATAACTTTACGCATAACTTTTCCTTAAAGTTGGTGTTCCTGATCATGGATCAGTATCGGGGATGTGAAGTAGTTCAAAATAACAAACTTCCTTTTGTATTCTTTTATACTGGGATATCTTAATTGAACTAACCGTTCTACCTCTAAAATATACCGATAGTTACCCTCAGCTTGGACTTCATTTGTCCACCCTTTAAATATGTTAACCATGCTAAAATAGAAACAACTATGACAGACAAACCAGTAGACCAATTCACTCACCTTCACGTTCATACCGAGAACTCTCTTCTTGACGGTTTCGATAAAATAACTGAACTTCTTGATGAGGTAGGTCGTTTAGGTCAAAAAGCTGTAGCTGTAACAGACCACGGTTCACTCTCCGGTTTATACGATCTTTACACTGAAGCTAAAAAACGCGACATCACCCCAATTGCCGGATGTGAGTTCTATGTCACGCCCAGTACGGTTGATCGTTTCTCTCGCGCTCCAGCTTTCCTTGCTGATGGTGGTCGTGGGGATGTTGCGGGTCGTGGTTCATATACTCATTTAACTATTCTTGCCGAAAATAATATTGGGTTGAAGAACCTTTTCAAACTTTCCCTTAAAGCTTCCGCTGAAGGTTTTTATCAGAAGCCTCGTATTGATTTAGAGTTAATGGCTGAACATCATGAAGGCTTGATTGCAACTACGGGTTGTCCGTCAGGTGAGATTCAAATTCGTTTACGTAATAACGATTATGCTGGTGCTTTGGAGTATGCTTCTAAACTTGTAGATATTTTTGGTAAGGGTAATGTTTTCCTTGAGCTTATGGATCATGGGATGAAGCAAGAGCTTGAACGTGAAGTTCGTGGTGGTTTAATTAAGATCGGTAAAGAGTTAAATCTTCCTCTTCTTGCTACTAATGATTTACATTATGCGGCTAAGGATGATGTTACTGCGCATGAGCATATGCTTGCTATTCAAACTCGCGCTGTTATGAGTGAACCTGCTGATTATGATGGTGGGCGTAGGTTTGCTTTCGAGGGTGGTTCTTATTATGTGAAGTCTCGTGCTGAGATGGATAAGGTTTTCCCTGATCTTAAGGAAGCTTTAGATAATACTATGCTTATTGCTGAGCGTGCTTCTTTCAGTATTGAGGAAGACCCTAATTTGCGTCCTCGTATTGATATTCCTGAGGGTTACACTGAAGCTGAGTGGTTGCGTAAGGAATGTTATGATGGGTTAGCTAAGCGTTTACCAGATAAGGCTAATAATCCTGAATATATTGCTCGTCTTGAGATGGAATTGGATACTCTTATTGGTAAGGGGTATGTTGGTTATTTCCTTGTAACTTCTGATTTTATTCGTTGGGCTAAGTTCCGTGCTGATCCTGCTATCCCTATGGGGCCGGGTCGTGGTTCTGCTGCTGGTTCTCTTGTGGCTTTCTGTTTAGATATTACGGATGCTGATCCTATTCGTTTTGATTTACTTTTTGAGCGGTTCATTAACCCTGAACGTGATAGCCCTCCTGATATTGATATTGATGTTCAGGATACTGAGCGTCCTCGTTTGATCCAGTATGTTAAGGATAAGTATGGGGATGACCATGTGGCTTTGGTTTCCACGTTTGGTAAGATTGGTGCTAAAACGGGTTTGAAGGATATTGTTCGTATTCTTGAGAAACCTTATGCTGTTGGTGATGCTTTATCTAAGGCTATGCCTGCTCCTGTTTTTGGTAAGGAGATGAAACTTTCTGAGATTTATAATCCGGAGAATGATCGTTATCATGAGGCTGCTGATTTCCGTGCTCTTGTTGAAAAGGAAGAGCTTCAGGAAGTTGTGGATGCTGCTTTGAAGCTTGAGGGTCGTACTCGTTCTATGGGTGTTCATGCTGCTGCTGTGGTGATTTCTTCTGAACCTGTTGTTAATACTATCCCTATGTATATGCGTCAGGCTGATGGTGAGTTTATTACTCAATGGGATTATCCTACGGCTGAGGCTATTGGTTTACTAAAAATGGATTTCTTGGGTTTGCGTAACCTTGGTGTTATTGCGGATGCGGTTGCTCATATTAAACGTACTCGTGGTATTGATATTGATATTATGGATTTGACTTTGGGTGGGTTGGATGACCCTAAGACTTATAAGTTGCTTCAGAAGGGTGACACTCTTGGTGTTTTCCAGCTTGATGGTGGGGGTATGCGTAAGCTTCTTAAGTCTTTGAAGCCTACAGAGTTTTTGGATATTTCCGCTCTTCTTTCTTTGTATCGTCCGGGGCCGATGGGTGTTAATGCGCATAATGATTATGCTGCTCGTAAGAATCATCTACAATCTGTTTCTCCTATTCATCCTGAGTTTAAGGATTCTTTGAAGGATGTTTTGGAGGAGACTTATGGTTTGATTGTGTATCAGGAGCAGGTTCAGCGTATTGCTCAGATTGTTGCTGGTTATACGTTAGCTCAGGCTGATATTCTTCGTCGTGCTATGGGTAAGAAGAAGCGTTATATTATTGATGCTGAGTTTATTCCATTCTCTGAGGGTGCTCGTAAGAATGGGTACTCTGATGAGGCTATTAAAGTGTTGTGGGATATTTTGGTTCCATTCGCTGATTATGCTTTCAATAAGTCTCATACGGTTGCTTATGGTTTAACATCTTATTTGACTGCGTTTTTGAAAGCTAATTATCCTGCTGAGTTTATGGCAGCATTGTTATCTTCTGTTGCTGATGATACTGATAAAACTGCTTTATATTTGGATGAATGTAAACAGTTGGGTGTTAAGGTTTATCCTCCTGATGTTTCTAAATCTTTTGAGGATTATTATCCTCATTCTGATAAGGAGATTTATTTCGGGTTGAAAGCTATCCGTGGTATGGGTTCTGCTACTGCTGAGGAGATTGTTAAAGCTCGCGGTAAAGTTCCTTTCATGTCATTATCTGACTTTATGAACCGTATGCCTGATAAGTTAGTTAACAAACGTGTTTTGGAAGGATTAACTGAGGGTGGAGGTTTTGATGGTTTCGGTTATCCTCGTAAATCTTTGGTGAATGCTTTCCCTGATATGTTGAAGGCTTTAACTAAAGCTCGTAAGGCTAAGTCAACCGGTCAGATGTCTTTGTTTGATGATGACGATGATGATATGCTTATTTTCAATATTTTGGATATTGGTGAGTACCCTAAGTTGGAGAAGCTTCGTAATGAACGTCATGCTTTAGGTTTGTATGTTTCTGATCATCCTTTGAATGGGCTACAGATTGATAACCAGTCTGATACTACTATTTATTCTTTAACTTCTGAGATGATTCCTGCTCAGGAGGGTTGGGGTAAGGGTGCGAAACCTATTAAGATTTCTGGTATTGTTACTTCTTTGGAGAAGAAGAGAACTAAACAGGGTACTTCTTTCGCGGTTGGTATTATTGAGGACACTACTGGTGGTATTCCTTTCGCTATGTTCTCTAAAGTATTTGATGAGTATGGTGAGATGTTAACGCGTGATGGTGTTTACCAGTTCACAGGTCAGCATCGTAAACGTGAGGGCGAGGATGAGGTTCAGTTTATTGTGGATTCTATTAAGCCTTTAGATTTTGGTGAGAATGGCCATTTGAATGTTAAGGTTCGTTTAACTGCTCGTCAGTGGATGGAAGGCCGTGATAAGTTCTTAGGTCGTTTAGGTAAACACCATTTAGATAAAGGTTCTTTAATCCAAATGAGTATTTTGGATGGTAAAGAAATTCATGAGTTTAATCTTGAGGATGTTACTGTTAAGCGTTCTCCTGCTTTGATTGCGGATATTCGTGAGTTGTTTGGTATTGACTCGATTGGTAAATGGCGTAAGGTTGAATAATTTTTTCTCTCTCAAAGAAAGCCTTTAAATATGTTCACAAAACTAGCGATAGTTAATTTTTATAACATATTTAAAATATAAATAGTTTGAAAGATATAAAATGGATATAACTGATAGTGAAATTAAAGAAGTTTTATTAAGTTGGTTAGAGGAACATAATTATTCTCCTAATTCTTTGGACTTCTCTCGTATCCCTCTCCATATAAAAGGAGCGTATAAAGCAAAAGTACTTGGTTATGCGCCTGCTTCAGGTAAAATAAATGATAATGGGATTTTAGATATTCAGGTAGGAATTTTTAACGATGAGATAAATAAAGATGTATTAGAGATTCGCTCTATCTCGTTAGAACACCCCTAATATTAACTTTTGTTAGTTATGTTGTATGACTGATATTAAAAATTGTAAAGCTAAAGATCCTGCTAATTGTAGATATCATGGGACTTTAAAGTCTGTTGCTACTGTAGATTTTTCTTATGATCATCAGCTTGTTGAGGCTGAAGCTGCGCAGAGCATTATTGATGAGAAGCATCTTGGGCCTGAGTTTTTGGAAGCTCGTAGACGTAATTTGTTACGGTGGTTACCTGAAAATCAGTTAGATGTTGTTGATGCGCGTATTAAAGAAGCTGCTGATCGTTTAAGGTTCCTTAAGTCTCGTCAGTTGATTGCTCGTTTGAAGAGTGAAGTTTCTGGTATGAAACGTAGTGTTAAGGGGGCAACTGCGGAGCTTGCTGAGGCTCAAGCTCGTAAAGATTTTCTGTATCCAAATAATTCAGCTAGGGTGTTAGGTCGTAAAGTTTTTGCGGGTATTCGTGAGGTTACTAAAGTTGAGGCTTTGGAGATTCTTAATATTCGTGGTGGAGGTTTTGATAAAGAGGTTGAGGAGTATGCTCATGGAAGAGTTGAGTATGCTTTTTCTTTGGAGAAGAACCCTCATGGGGTTTTATCTACTGAGAAGTTGATTAAGTTTATTGATGGTGCTTGGTATAAGTAAAAAGGTTCCATATATAGGTATTGCCTCGTAAAAGTTAATTACGGGGCAATACCTATATTGTTTGTTTAGTTGAGTTCGGCGGCGATTTCGCGGGCGTTGGTGTGCTTCTCCTTGGTGCGAAGAGCGCGGCGGCGAAGACGGCCACCAGTTGCGGCACCGTTCTTGCGGGAACCCTTGAAGTGAACGTACTGGTAGAAACCATCGCTGTCGTAAGGGTTGTCCACTTTGTTGGCGCTGCGGTTACGGGGTGAACCAAGCATGCGACCCATAATGTTCTCCTAAGTTTAATACTGGATGTTACTTATTGGTTTAAGTTTACCTTGTTTATCGGGTGGGCGCAAGTGGTTTGTAAAATTATATAAGTATTGCCCCAACCGAAGAATCCTGTTGGGGCAATACTTATAATCCTGCTGCTTCAGCTTCAGCTTTAGCTTTCGCTATTGCATCCCAGAGGTTCTTTTCAGCATGTTCGTAAGTTTTACCATAAGCAATTCCTACATAAACATCTGGTCGTTCTTTATGACGGTTAGTAACTAATGTTTGTGGCATTTGTGTTACTAAGTGTGTTAGGGGCGCTGATCGTGTCAGTGTTGGTTCCCCGTTTGTTTCATATTCACCTTGACTACGTTTGGTTCTGTTGTAGCTGTAAACGTAGTCATATGTTACCGCATAGGCGATGAATTCGGGTTCCCCTTCGGTTTCCCATTCTTCGATTTCTGCGTTGCTGTAACCGTTTGTTTTGTTTAGCATTTCTACATAGTTTTCAGCTAACGTTTTATCCGTGAAGACTTTACGTATGCTGTAATCTGAGTAGTCGCCTTGCGTTATGATGTAGATTATCATTTCTTCTCCTTTGTTTGTTTAATAGTTTTGGAACTAATCTTGTTCTTCCACTCACATCAGAGATTGATGATGTATCTTTTTAAGTTATAGTTTTATGTTACCAGCTTACGCGGTTTTACACAAGTTTAAATTGTTGCCATCTTTGTGTCATATTTAGTAAGAGCCATCTCGATTGCCTGTAGCTCAAGTTCCTTAAGATTCAGCGCAGCAACTTTGGGGTTATTTGCGAACTCTTCCTTCTGAAGAACCTGCTCCATTAGTTCGCCGCTGAGGACGAAGCGAAGCGAATCTACAAGGTCATCACGAGCGTCCGTAGCGATTTCGGACTTCTTGGGGTTGATAAGAGCTAGCTTACGTTTGAAAAGCATTACTTTCCTTTGGTAGGGTTGATAAAATCTTATTACATTATTAATGTAACACTATCTACTGGCTTTCGCAAGTTTTAGTTGTAGCTTCCGGATACTGAACCGGGTAATGGTTGCCCAGTGTATGGGCTAATCAAACGGTAAGTGTTTGGCTCCCACTGATCGTCAAGTAATCCATTAGCGCTTGGGTATGCGGAGCAGCTTCCGGGGAATAGATTGTAGTAGTGGAATGCGTTACCGCTTGTACGAGCTAAGAAGTGTGTTGGATCTGACCAAGCATCAGAGTTAGTATCGAATGTGAAGTCATTACCTGTAACACCATCAATTTTCCAGCATTGTACTGGTCTGTGGTCGCCAGCGTTTAATTCACCGAATCCTAAGAATGTTAAGCATTGGTTTGGGTTGGCTGGGTCACAGATGGTTGCTTGTGATGCTGGGTTGCCGCTTCCTCCACCGGGTGTTCCACTGTTATCTGTTTCATAGGTGGAGTATTCTCCGCTTAGGGAGTTGAATGTGAAAACGAATCCCGGTAGGTCTGGGTTGGTTCCTGTTATTTGGTAACCGTTCCATGCGCCATTTCCGGTTCCTTCTGTTGGGTCGTCCCCGTCAGCTACTGGGTCTGTGATTATGATGTTGTTTCGCCCGCTGTCTGAGTTAACAGTTTGGATTGCTATTTCTCCGCTTCCGACTGTAGGTACCGCTTCACCTAGTTCGTATGTTACGAATCCGGTAGCGGTTGGTGAGGTAACAAGTTTAACAGCTACTGTATCTAAAGTGTTTCGTACATCTGTTTTAAGGGTAGCTGCGATTGCTTCTTTTTGTTGGTTGAAGAAGATAGGAAGCGCGATTGCTGCAAGCACACCAATGATTATGATGACTACTAATAGTTCGATTAGGGTGAACCCTGTTTCGTTATTTCGTCTTCGATTTAATGTTTGGTTAAACTTGGTGAACATGAGTGGTTTCCTTTTGTTTTCCTTTCGGAGCTTTATTATGTTATCGTTCTACCCTTCTTTGGGGAACTTTTTTGCTGTTTTTATTGGTTATTATCTATGGTGGGCCGATACTTTCTTTTGAAAAGTTGTTATTTTGGGTGGTTGGTTTTCTGGGTTTGGTTCATGTTTTGATAACTTTTTGTTTATGTTTTGTGGTGTGAAGCTGTTTTTGGGCTATTTTAAGGCTTTTTTGGGACTTTTTTCTAAATATTTTCCATTTTTCTCCTTTTTCCTCCACTTTGCTCCACATTGGCCGATAGAGATAAAAGACAAATACAACTGTTTTTGTCCTTAGGAAGGTAAGTAGTAAGATGTGTAACGTAGCCCCCGGCGCAAGATGTTCTGGTCACACCCAGACTCAGCTTGAGAACAAGCGTGGAGCGCGCCAGAAAGTTCAGGATAAGCTTGATGCTGCTGTAACTGCTGCTGCTAAGGCTGGTGCTGCTGGTCGTGATGCGAGCTTCAGGAAGTTCAATAATGCTGCTAAAATGTATCAATCTCGTTTAGATGTGCTTGATGTTGAAATTAAGCATGTTCAACGTGATTATGATGGTACCCCTAAAGGTAAGGAAGAGTTACAGGCTATTCTTGAGAACCCTGAAACTTCTCCTGCTGATTACAATGATGCTATTGGTCGTTTGAATAAGGGTGGAGCGTTACGTTCTCTTAGAACTAACCTTCTTTCCATCAATCAGGCTCCGGGTCGTCGTAAGCTTGTTCGTCAGGCTCTTCTTGGTCTTGACGGTGGCGAGTTCTCTGAGGAACGTACTGTAGCTGTAGCGTAATAAGTTTATTAAAATAGTCCCGGTTGATGAAAATTAATCGGGACTATTTTGTTGCATAACCTGTTTTTAGTGTTGGGTACTCCGATATGTTATATGGTGCCCCTTTTTGGTGTCAGAAAAACTTTTTTTATTTTTGAGAAATCCCCTTATTTGGTAAAAAGTGCCGATAGTTAGTCTTGAAAGGGACGAAAAAATGGCGGATTCTCCGAGAAAGATTGTCAGATTCAGTTTGGATCTTGACGTTGAACAGAAAAACTTTTTAAAACTGTTCGCAACAAACAATGACATCCAAGCTGCTGTTGTTCTTCGTGCGCTCATCTACTGTTTAGAAACAGACATCAACTTGGCCAACCAAGTCCTTGATGCTATTTTCATTGAACCTGAAGTAGAAGAACCAACCGAATAAACAACATTGGAATAACTATGACATTAAATGATTTCAAAATCATCACGTATGTTATGGTGCCCATAATAGTCGCAACAGTTATCGTGCTCATCATAGGAACCTTCAACGCCCCCACAATAGCAGCAATAATTTTAGCTATGGGTATCATCGTTACCGTAATGCTTGTCTTCTTCAGCCGTGTATTAGAGGAAGACCTTAACAAATATCTTATCCAATCACAAAATACACCCATCCCTCGCCCTGAAGATTTTGATATACTTTAAAGTATGTTAGATCGTTTCCTTTACCTGCTACCAGCTTTGGGTGCTTCCGCTATAGCAATAATCATTGTTCCCGGTAACGCTCTCACTAAACTCATTTTAAGTGCTATAGCTCTTATACTTATAATCCCAGCAGGGTTGTTCCTTTTTGACAAACAATACGGTAGGAAGAAAACTCCTGATGCGAAACCCTGACAAACAATATTTAATAAAATACCCACAAACTTCGACTGGGGAAGTTTTAGATGACACATTCGAAACCTACTCACAGGATGAAGCTGTAAGTTTCTATAAATATCTTACTAATCGAGGGATTAGAACAGAGTTTCTTGAACGCCCCATAACATATGGTGAATGGGGAGCGTTCACCGACGAGAAACCATCTAATGGGTAAGCTCCTTCAAGAGATGGGCGTTAGTGCTCAGGTAGCTCAGATGCAAAGAATTACTTTAACCCTTATTGAAGTGGTTAATCAAAACGGTGGTCGTATGGATAAAGATGCTGCCATGCTGATTACTTCCCGAATTATGAAAACAAGTTTAAGCCAAATCCCCTATGCTGTAACATATGCTAAATCCACTAATCAGATAACTGTGGATACCACTACAAATGAACCCCAAATAGTGGTGACAGAGAAATAACATTATGACAGTTATTGAAGGTCACAGTTTAGAAAGATTAGCTTTAACGCTCATAACTGTGGTTAATAATAATGGTGGAAGAATGCTTAAAGAGTTAGCTCTTAAGGAAACGATGCGAATCATGGGTATTAGTAGATCTGATATGAGTTATGTGTTAACATTTTCTAAAGCGGAAAATATGGTTTCAACAGAGTTTAGCAACTCCAATAAAACAGAAATAGAAACATTAGAAGGGTACCGGCCAAATGAGTGAAGTAACAGGTTATGCTTATCTGATTTATGCTTTAAAAACAATAGGTGCTCATCGTGTTCAATTCATTGCGGAAGATAACCTGACTCCTGAAGTTAAGAATGTTACATGGGGTGTTAAACTATTCGGGCGGGATGTCCCTCCGGATGATCGTATAACCACTTTAGGTAAAGTTGAATCCTATTTTGATGAGCAAACAGGTGAACATATTTCCACACATTTTGCTAAAAACATTGTAAATGAAGATATGCCAACTACTGTTGCTCGAATAAGTGATTTTGTGGCAAGACATCGAGCAGGTTTGCTGAACACTGCTGATATTGATGTTATGTATATGCCATCTGAAAACTAAAACCTTAAAGCTTTTTACGATTCGGTGGTATAATTGTCTTGACTACCTGAACGTAATCACTTTTAAGGAAAATATGGATACCACGCTTAAAGAACTTCTAAAAGAAGTTGAAGAAAGAGCAACTACTACGCAACAGTTAGGCGGGTTGTTTACAAGTGTAATCAAATTTGGGTTAACCTTCTCCTCAAGCTATTTCAATAAAATCAAAACAGTCGAATATTATTGGGAATGGGCTGCTAGACAAGAAATAACCTATGACTATAAAGGTCTTGATTTAGTAATAACAACTTTCGAGGATGAATACTGGGCGGTTCAAACAAAATGGTTACCGGTTTTATCCATCGCCAAAAGTAACATTAAAGAATTATTAACCAAAGAACTCGATTCTCCTTTCACAAAACAAATAGTCATAACTAATGCTTTAAAAACAAAAATTGATATGGAGATAGATAAAATAATCCTTCCCTTAGGGGTTATCACCCTGAGGGACATAGAAAACTGGTTACCTGTTTGGCCTAATCTTGAGAACTTAGATGCTAAGTTGAAATATGAACTCACTTACATGTCACAGTATGTGGAAACAACTCGGTTTTTAAGTGCGGCTAAAATAACCCGTTGGGGATTAATTCCAAATGGTAGGGGGCTAGGTTTACTAGTCCGTTCTATAAGAATAGAAAACAATCTTGGTCAAGCAGAACTGGCAGGAATGTTGAATGTTACTCCAAGATACTTATCTGAAATTGAAACAGGGAAACCGAAAGTGTTAGATGAGAAACTATTCAAAACTTTATCCTTACTAGGCATACAGCTTATTGGTACTCTACCCACTAGATGAAATAAATTTAATACAAAATTTGCTTTTCTTTTTATCCTCTGATAGAGTTTTACTTAAGACAATATCAACCTCACAAAATTTTGGAGAGAACAATGACTGAGGTTAACACTACTAACATGGTTACCGAGCCTATTGACCCTTCGACTGATACGCGTAATGTCGCAAACCAGTTCAAGGGCATGACCGATGATGCTATCCGCCTTGAGATGCAGAAGATTCGCACCCCTTTGGTAAATGTTGCTATGAACTTGACTCACGAGTTTAACAAGTCAGCAGTTCTTCGTAGCCATAATGCTTTTGCGGCTCGCCAGTTTGTTCTTATCAACAAGGTTAACGATCAAGACCCAACTAACCCTGAGGGTGTTCGCCGTTGGGACAAGCGTGGTGCTGTTGGTATGCATCATTACGAGTCTGTTCGTCACACCGTGGATTGGGAAGCACTGTTCGCGGAGTACCGCGCTGAGGGTTACACCATTTTCGCTGTGGATAACAACATCGAGTTTGGTGACCCGAAGAACATTACGAAGACGGATCTTCCTGAGAAGACTGTTTTTGTTTATGGCGAGGAAGGTCTTGGTCTTTCTGAGGAAATGCTTAAGGCTTGTGACGCTATGGTTTACATCCCGCAGTTTGGTGTTGTGCGTTCGCTTAACATCAGTCAGGCCGCTGCGGTTTGCATGTATGAGTATGCTCGCCAGTGGCAGCATGAGCTTTAAATAGCTCCTATAAAGTTGAAGCCCCGAACCATTTCTCTCCCTCTGGTTCGGGGCTTCTCTCATATATTGACTTTTATTCTATTTACTAGTATTGTATGTTATGTAATATAAACTATTTATTCTCAGGAGAGAAAATGTCTACAAGTTTTACACGCAAGAAGATTGGTTTCCTTGATCGTCTGTCGGTGGCTACAACACCATTGCCGATGATTGGTACCGTTTTCGGCGCATCATTGGTGCTAGCGGCGATTGTTGCTGCTATTACTCTTATTGTGGTTGATGTTTTTCATCTTGTTTGACTTTAACCAATCTTAAGAGTAAACTTCATTTGTAAATAAAACAACCAAGGTTACTTGTACGCTTGGTACTTAATAACAACAAGGAAAGAAGATTTTATTATGGTTACACAGTTCGTTTTTGCCCCTGTTATGCCTCAGCTTACGGTAACTCGTATTGACTCTGATGATGAAATGTCTCGGGTGGGTGAATTGATGCGTCGTGTTCCGGATCTGTTCATTGGGATTCGCGCTAACTTCATTAATCGTATGAGAGTCCGTAAGGATAACGCTTATATCCCTGCTGGGGTTTTAGGTAACGAGCAGGTTGAGGTTGTTTTCAGTCGTGGTGATTGGCTGGTTGAATCTGAGAATGGTTACAGGTTTATTACCTCTGACATCACGGTTAAGCATGGGGTGTTTAAGGATTTCCCTTATCAGTTGTTTATCCCTATTGAGGGTCAGAAGATTGAGGATGTTTTAAGGTAGTAACAAATCCTTTAAATATAGCTCCAACTATGAAAGTATAGTTGGAGCTATATTTCTGTTTTATCCGATATTTCATAGTATGACTACTATTAAAAAAGAAATTATTGTTCCGGTTGTTCCTGCCGAAAGAAACCCCTTATTTTTCTATGCTGCTATCATCTTTGAAGCAATAGCTTTACTTGGTGTGGTTATTTGGGTTATACCTACAACATTTTTTGCTTTTGTTGCAACAGTTCTCGCTGCGGTTTCATTAATCAGACGTGAACCTAATAAGAAATGGTCTATTCTTACTCTTGTATTAAGTTTCATTACTTTCCTGATTTCTATAACGTTACTTGTTATTGTAGGAATCATTGCTTGGTTAGCTTACACAATTGGTTCTGCTGTTTAAATTTTAACTAGTATTGCTTATGTTTTAGCTTCATGATAATGTTAGGCTATATATAATATTATTTATTGAAGGAAGAATGATGTCGTTTTTTGATGTTGATACTTTCCTTAAGCGGAAGAACGCTGAGGAGGTTGATAAGTTTCGTAACGTTAATAATGCTTTCGTGGATGCTCCGGATGAATGGGTTGAAATTTTAACTCCCCGTTTTCTCACGCTTCATGATGTTGTGAGTGCTTATCCGGGATTAACAACGAGAAAACTTTTTGGTAAGGTTACTGTTAACGAGTTGGATGAACTTCATAGGGTAGCGCGTGGGCTTAATTTTGGGCAAACTTCAACCTTCCGTTGGTTCACTGCTGAACAGAACGATTCTATTCGACTCTCTGTTAAAAGTAATGCGTTGTCTCCCGGCGCTATAAGGTTCTTTAATACTCGTGTTAATGAACGCCATAAATTATTAATTTAACAGGTATAATTAATTCTATGAGTTTTTATGATATTGATGCTTTCCTTGCGAGGAAGAATGCTGAGGAGATCCGTAAATTTCAGGATACACATTTTATTTTTACTTCCGCTCCTATTGAATGGTTAGAGGCTTTAGTAACACCATTTGATAGTGTTTTTGATGTTGTGGATGCGTATCCGGGGTTAACAACTATTGAGTTGTTTGGAGAAATATCAGTTTTTGGTTTGGAGGAATTTCATAAAGCCAGTTTAGTATGCGAATTTGGTCAGACTTTAGATGGTCGCTGGTGGACAGTTAATCATAATGATTCTATTAGAGAAGCTTATGAGAATAAAAAATTATCACCAGCGGGGGAGAGATTTATGAGTACTCCAGCTATTGATAGGCAGAAGTTATCTGTTTTATGAAATTTTACTTAGACTATTGTGGTTAAAAGTTTGACTTAAAAGTTTTCTCCTGATAAGATATAAGAGTAAACAAAACATCTATCCGTTAAGTGAATGGAAAATTAAGTGTCTGAAACAGGTAATAAGTCGATTAAGACTTTAACTGACGAGCAGAAAGACTTTTATCAGCTTCTGCGTATTCGTGCGACTTCTGAGAAGTTCGGCCAGCCTTACATTGCTTACGCAATTTTCAAGCTCATCCCTATTAACGCTCCCGGTCTTAAGACGATGGGTGTTGACGAGCATTACCGTGTTTACATTGACTTTGATTACATGATGGAAAAGGGTCTTGATTTCGCATCTAAGGTTCTGAACCATGAGCCGTGGCATTTGCTTCGTAGCCATAACGCTCGTTACCGTGAGGTCAACGCAACTCCTTACGCTTGGAACATTGCTGGTGATATGGAGATTAACGACGACATTAAGGACAAGGTTCCTTCTGTTTCCGTTTTCCCTTCCAGCATGGGTTTTCCTGATAATCAAACTGCTGAGTACTACTTGGAAGAGTTGAAGAAGAAAGCTAAAGAAGCTCAGGATAAGCAGAAGTCTGAGGACAAGAAGAACGAAAAGGGTAAGAATGACCCCGGAAATGACCCCGGTGAGCAGAACCCCGGTAACGGCGGTAAGGGTGAGCAGCCCGGTGATGGTCAGGGTCAAGATGGTGAGGGTCAAGGCGGTAACCAGCCCGGTGACGCTCAGGGAGCCGGTAAGGGCACCCAGCCGGGTGAGGGTGGTTCACAACCCGGTGATGGTTCCGGTAGCGGTCAGGGTGACCCTACGGACGAGCAGGGTAATGGTGCTGGTGGTTCTGGTGACCCTACGGACGAGCAGGGTAATGGTGCTGGTGGTTCTGGTGACCCTATTGAAGATTTGGGTATTGAGAATGAAACTTGTGTTAGTAACGATAAGGGACTAGAGGATTACAAGCTACGTCCTGAGGATGCTGAGACTGTTTCTGAGTTCGATCAGGAAATGATTAGCCGTGAGGTTGCTCAGGAGACTAAGAACTATGCTGGTCGTAAGCCCGGTTCGGTTCCTGCTGGTCATAAGTTGTGGGCTGACGAGAAGTTAGCTCCTACTCCTACTCCTTGGCAGAAAGTTCTGCGTGGGGCGATTCGTTCTTCGGTTCATACTCGCGGTCAGGTTGACTATGTTAAGTCTCGCCCTAACCGTCGCCAGCCTGTAAAGGGTATTCTTCTTCCGGCTTTGCGTGCGCCTAAGCCTCGTGTTGGGATTGGTGTTGACACTTCCGGTTCACACGTTCCTATGCTCCCTCGCGTGTTGGATGAAGTCCATACTATTATTAAAAAGGTAGGGGTTCGTGGTGACGACCTTAAGGTTTTCTCCATTGACACTCGTATCTCAGGTAAGGTACAGACTGTTTCTGATGCTCGCAAGATTAACCTTGCGGGTGGTGGTGGAACGGATATGATGCCAGCATTCAACTGGGCTAGGGAGAACAAAAAGGACATTGATGTGTTCATTCTGTTCACTGATGGTGAGATTCCCTCTTACCCGGCTGAGCCTCCTACAACTGCTGTTCGATTTGTGGTTTGTATTCTCCATTGGGAGGGTGACGCTTACGGCGCTCAGTCATTCGAGCGTGCTGAGCAGGAAATTGGTGATTGGGCTAAGGTTGTCCACATTGAGGTTCCTCAGGATTAGAAAACTGTAGAATAAGGGTGTGTTACCGTTGATGGTTTGACGGTAACACACCCTTATTTATTATATCTGGTATAATTAAGTTATGGTTTCTAAAGTTCGCCCTTGTATATATCTTGATTTTGATGGTGTTGTGAACTTTTTTGGCGAGACAGAATTTCCTGATTCCGAAACAGCTTTAGCTACTTTTCCGCCACGAAAGTTAGTAGTTACTCTTAACTGGTCACCAACTCTCATCAAAGAACTAAACAGTTTGCCTGTAGATATTGTTTGGTTAACTACTTGGCGTGATTATGCTGTAGAAATTTTGGAACCCATCATTGGTTTGAAATCTTCACGCGTTCTTCAATGGGAACATAAATTCAGTGATTACAACCAATCATTCAAATTTATTGCTCTAAAGGAAGATCAAGCTGAGAACCCACGACCTTTTATTTGGTTAGAAGATTACGCTACACATTCTTATTACAATAATAAATTTCATAAGCCAGCTATTAAAGCTTTTCCTCCGCATCTTGTTATCATGCCTGATGATGAAAAAGGTTTAACACCTACACATATTCAGGAGATTAAAGATTTCTTGGTTTCTGTGGATAAATAAAAAGTTTCTTATTTTTGGTTTAAAACTTGACTTTTGGGTAAGCCTTGTATAGAATTAAGGTAATAAGTAATACACACATAGAAGAAATTATTAAAGGAGAAAGCCTTGGCTTACGTTTCTGGTTCTGATTACACGCGTGGCGTCCTCGCGGTTCTTATCGCGGCTCGCGCAGCGGGTATTCCTGTTATCCTCTGGGGTGCCCCCGGAACGGGTAAGACCTCCCTTATTTACGCTCTAGGTGAGAGCGAGGGGCTGCTTGTTAAGCTCCTACTTGGTTCCACAATGGACCCGACTGACCTTTCTGGACTTCCTGCGCTTAAGGCAGTCACTGATGGTGAGGGTCAGCATGTTTACAACGTTACCGAGAACACTGTTCCTCAGTGGGGTGACGAGCTTATTCAGGCTGGTAAGGGTATCCTTTTCGCTGACGAGCTTAACAACTCCACCCCTACGGTTCAGTCCGGTCTACTTACTCTGCTACAGGATAAGAAGATTGGTAACCGTAAGCTCCCCGATGATGTTTGGATTCTTGCGGCTTCTAACGAGCCTGAGGATGCTGCTGACGGTTACGAGCTTGCTCCCCCTCTCGCTAACCGACTTCTTCACATCCAGTGGAACCCTCCCAAGGAGGATTGGTTCGATGGTATGCTTGCCAACTGGGGTGACAACCTTGCATCTGCTGAGCAGGTTCAGGAGCGTTCCAAGATTGTTGCGTTCCTTAAGAACTACCCGAATCTTCTACAGGCTCAGCCTAAGACTGATGCTGCTGCTGGTAAGGCTTGGCCGTCACGCCGTTCATGGGATAACGCAGCTAAGGCTCTTGCTGCTGCTCCGAACAATGACACCATTCGTAACATGATTCTTACGGGTCTTATCGGTGAAGAGGCTTCTGTTCAGTTCTTCAAGTGGGAGAAGTCACTTTCCCTCCCCAGCCATGAGTCTGTTCTAAATAACCCTGAGGCTCTTGACTGGAAAGCTATGCGCGCAGATGTGGCTCTAACCATCCTCAACCGCGTTGTGGCGTTCGTTCGTGCTGATAACCTTAAGCAGTCCGTTAACGTGTTCGTCGCCGCTAAGCATGGCACCAAGGGTGATATTGCTTCATCCCTTATGGTTTCATTCCTTGGTCGTGTAAAGGAACAGAAGCTTGATGTTTCTGCTCTTTCACCGCTCATTAAGGATATGGCTGACCTTATGGTTAAGTCCGGTATGAGCGGTGCTGGTAACCAGTAAACCGTTTCATCCTGAACCTTAAAACCTAAAACAAACAACGCTACAGATTGGAGAAAGTCAATGTATTCTATTGATGATTTCCCGCCTGTAGCGTTGTTTGTTTCTGAACTTAAAAAAATTAATGTTGCTAACATCAGTCAAATTAAGAAAACTTTACAGGGGTTAATTAAACCTTATGGACTTGATGGGACAAACACAGATAAATTCTTTATCCAATCTTTGGTGAACTGGGTTGAGAATGATAACAATATTGCTGAGCTTTACCCTGAGGTTAAAGATTTCACTACTGATGGTGTGAATTTCATGGTTCGTGAAAAACTTATTCCTCATGAATTTTTCACTCATTGTGAACGTTTTAAACTAACCATGAAAGAAGCTTTCGATTGGATTGCTTTAATGGTGGACACGGTAGGGGCGGACAACTTCGCACAAGAGGACGTTTTTTATATTACTGCGGTTCATCCCAAAATTGATATTTCAGCCTATAGACTGTTCCTCAAAAATCCTAACACTTTAGATGAACGTTTCCGAATTAAGTATTCCTCCATCATTGCTTTCAATGATTTGAAAAACGAGTTACGCAAAGGTGGAGAGGTTTTCTCTGGGTTTAACGTTTTCTGTTTAGCAGATGCTTTCAGTACAGCAGATATTGTTGAACTTCTTTCTGAGGGTTACCATTTGGATGATGTTGTTTTATATAACCGTTTAGGGTTGAAAACTGTTTCAGAAATTAAGGAAACAGCTAATGATATTCCGCATGAGTGGATTGATATGGTAAGGGATAATAAGGCATGAAAGACTCTGGACTACTTAAAGTAGCGACCACTGATTCAGCATTGGGAATAGGTACTGACACAGTTAAAATGTCAATCTCGGAGGAAGGCTCCCGTTACCTTATTGCGAACTTAACTAACCTTTATACTCACCCTGAGACTGCGATCCTACGAGAGTACACCGCTAACGCTTTGGATTCTCATGTGCGTGCTGGGCAAACACGACCTATTGAAGTTACAATTAAAGAAAACTTTGTTGGCGCTACAAATACTGCTGGGTTAACTCAACATCAGCAGAATAGTTTACAGCGTTCAATTAATCTCACTGTTCAAGATTTCGGTGTTGGTATGTCCAAAACTGATATTAAAGAAATCTATGCTCAATATGGTGCGTCCACTAAACGTGATAGTAACACACAGGTTGGAGCTTTCGGGTTAGGTGCTAAATCTGCTCTTTCCTTAACTAATGAGTTCTCCCTTATAACCGTTAAGGATGGTTTCAAAACTGTTTGCCGTGTTGTTAAAGGTGAGGATGGGGTTGGTATCATTGATTTTATTTCCGAGACTCCTACAACAGAACATAGCGGTGTTACTGTATCTCTCACAATCCTGAGGACGAATGTTTCACTCATTAACGAATCTAGAAGTTTCTTTGCGACGTGGACACCGGGTAGTATTCTCATTAATGACGAAGCGCCTTATAGTGTTCATACGGATAAAGAATTCCTTAAAGTTTCTTATAATAAGGATGATATTTTAGGTTGGGTTCGTATTCATACTGATCGTTTCAGCATTGCCGAATCTAAAGTTTCCAATAAGATTTCTTTAGGTGGGATTCTTTACGATTTACCTAAAATGACAGATTGGACTGATGTAGCGAACGGTAATATGGCCTATATTTTGATGGAGTCTTATATTAACGCTGCTATTGGTACTATTGACTTAACTCCCCCGCGTGAGGGTATTCGTTATTCCCAAAGAACTATTGCTACTTTGAGAAGCACATTTCAAGATTTTGTGGACTTGGCTAAATCTACCGTTCAAGGTTATTTCAATAACTTATCGAGAATTGACGCGTTGACTTTTCAGGTTCTTAATCAGAATCTTATTAATAATTTGTTTGGTGCTAGGCGTGTTCCGGGAGGACAGAATGAAGATTTTGTTTTGGATTGGAATGATGAAGATATCTCTGCTGGATTTAATTTAAACAATCCATTAACGGCGGGTGCTAATAGTTATGGTGATAAAGTCTATTATGAGCTTGTGAAACCTATGGCCTCAGGGTTAGAACGTGAAGAAGTTAAGACTAAAGTTTCCGCTTTAGGTTTGCTCCGTTTTGATAAGATTAAACTTAAACCTTACGCTAAGCGTCCCGTTGGTTATAACCATTACATTATTGTTCAGATAGATTATAAGGATCTTAATGAGACTTGGTTTACTCGTAATCTTCGTGATTATGCTAAGAGTATCCTTAATGGGGAGACTAACTTAAGGGTTATCGCTACTAATAATGATGTTGTTTCTGATGTTTGGTTGGATGCGTTAGCGCCTACTGTAACAACTGATACTATTATTGAACAGGCTAAGCTTTTCAGGGAGGGTGTTGTCAAAGCCCCTCGCGCTCCGAGGACTGTTGAGTATCCTGTTTGGGATTCAACCGAGCAAGTAATTCAAATGCGAGGTAATGATGAAATCCTTGGTGACCGTGTGTTCTACTTTGATCGTAAAGATCGAAGTGAAGTTAGCTCTAGAACTTTCTTGGATATAAATGCTGAGTTACGACACACTGTTATTGGTGCCCCTCCTCAATCCAAACGTTCTTTCAGTAAAATTAATTACCCGGCTTTGTATGATGTTTTGGAAACTTATTTCCCTGAGGTTGAGGAAATTGTTTTCCTTGAATCTAAATCTCCGAACATGTTGAAAAAGCTTGTTCCTGCTGCGGAAAGTTTCAATTCTGCTTTAGAGGCAACATTTCAAAGCATGAGCGTTACAGAACAAGAATATCTTGGTATGTATTCACATCTTCTTGAAGATAACCCGAAAGATGTTGAGTTTTTGAAAATTAACTGTGAGCATCTTATGGCTCAAGGTGTGGAACTTATTAAAGATCCGACGACAAAAGCGCTTGTAAAGTATTTTGGTTCTTTAACCGTATCAAAGCATCGTTTGAATACGTTAATTGCGAAGAATAAAATTAATTCAGTAATTGATTATTCTAAGTCACCTGATTTGAAACATCTTGCTCCGATGTTGGTTGGTAGTATTTTTAATTACCCACATATGATTACTTATTTGAATTCTATTGACATTAAAGAAGTTCATAAGGGAACTATTAGCCATAGGTAATAAATTAATATATAGAAAAGTGCTGTTTAAGGGGTATTTTGACCTTAAACAGCACTTTTCTGGTTATTAGCTTTAGTTTTCTCCTAAAATACTCTTTTTATTGGGTTGGGAGAATACTATCTTTAATGGATTTAACATTATTTAGCTCATTTTAAATGAGTTACCTGTTTGTTACCTTTATATGTAACTTTTTATACCCTCTAAATGCCGATAATGTTAATGAGAACTCTATTGATATCGAATCAATATAAGGAAAAATTACATGAAAAACAAATTCGCTTTAGTCAGTGTAGTGCTTTTAAGCGCTTTGGTTCTAACCGGTTGTGTTCCAACCCCGGAACCGGCCCCTACTACCGCGCCAACTGAAGCCCCTGTTCCTACAGGTGAGCCTACAGAGGTTCCTATGCCAGATGCTACGGCTCAGCTTGCTGAAGCTCAAGATCTTTTCCCTAATGCTGCGGCTGTAGGGAAATTCTCTAAAGAGGATGTTCAATTAGCTTTGCTTACGTCTTATAAGTATGCTTATGATGCTTTCAATCAGGCATATTTTGTTAGTGGAAAATTTGCTGCTGATAATTATAAAGAAGAAAATTATAACTCTTTGATGCGTAAGTATTTTAGTGCTGCTGGTTATACTCGCTTCTTTGACTCTTTCACACAGATTAATTCTGGAGATCAGGCCGCTCGTGAAGAGGGGATTAAGTTCTTATTGCGTAATACTTTCATTGTTTCTTTGGACGGTTCCACTTACGCTCCTTCACCAGAATGTTCAACCGGAACAACGGATTGTTTAACAACTCCATTAGAAATTACTGGTATTAAATACGATGTTACCGATGATGGAAGGTTGCGCGTTAGTTATAAGGTAACTGGAGCTACAACCTTCTATGATCCTTCAGGAGCTAGTATTGTTACTACTCGTGAGTATGATGTTGTGCTAGCTTTAGTTAAAAACACAGAAGCACTTGTTGAAACTGATTACCAATTTGTAATTGATGAAACAAATAATGCTGTTAAGGGAAGTTAGTAATATAGTATGAGAAAAATTTTAGCAAGCATATTAACTGTAATAGTTCTAGTAACTGGTTTACAGGCAATGACATTGGGTACACCTAATGCTGCTTTTGCTGATGCATGTTCTGACGGTGTGGCCTGTATCGGCGTTACCGTTAACTTAGGTGCCGAAGGTGGTAGTGATACTGGTATCGGTGGCGGTGGAGATGGTAGCGAAGGGGAAGGAACTGTCGATCCTCCTAGTATTATGTATTTCACGCAGCCTTGCTACATTGGTATTTATCGTCCAAACAATTACTGTTATGCTGCCATTTCCGCCTACAACGGTCATACTATTAAAAACCAAAGCCCAGCTTACTGCCCAACTTTGTCTGATGGCCGTAGTCCTCTTTCTCTCACATGGAGAATGCAGAGCCGACCTAAAGATGGATTATACATTTTAAGTTATACATGTAACTACCCTGCTCTACCACCTGACCCTAACACTGTACTACAAACAGTTCGTTGTTACACAGATTATGATGCTTACCTTTACCAAGCACAAACTAAAGGTAGCATCGCTCCCGGTAACGGAAGTCTTGTTGGTGGAGCCGCTAGCCCTAACCCACAGTTGAATCTTGATGCTCCCGGCCCTAACCCCGGCCAAGGAAATAACCCCGGATTAGATCTTAACGCTTGTGGTAGCTTCAGCGGTGGAGCACAGTTTAACCTTAATGCTCCGCAAGATGGTGGTTATGGTTATTACAGACTTGATCTTAACCCTCGTTACCGTAACTGTAGCTTAATCGGTTACCCTCGTTGGACAGGTAACTATGATGCTGACCGTATTGATTGTTCAGGAACCATTGGAGCCGGAACATACTCTAACTATGCTGTAAGTGCTTGTAACTACAACTACGTTAAATATGGTTCACATGGTTCATTACCTGATAATGTTAACTTCGCTATTAGCGCATGTACTGACTTCCGTTGTGTTGTTGATGGTAGCACCACAATTTCCGGTCATACAGACCCTATTGAAGTTATGCGTAACGGTGAGAACATCCCTGTGAAGTATGCGACTATACATATCGAGAATGGCCCTACAGCGCGTCCTGAGGGTGGAATAGGAACTTGGAACATCCAAGGTCAAACTAACGTTATTGATGGTAGTAACCCGTATAATGCTGCGACGACTGTTAACGGTGCGAAACAGTACTTCCAGTTGAAGAACACCACTGGTACTCGTGAGAACTTCGGAACTTGGGAAGACCAGAACAGAGTGGATGATTTCATTTCATACAACTGGGCTTCTGATACAGGTAAGTCATGGGCGCTTTACAGAACATGGCGTGTAACTAACGTTGAATTCTATGTTCCAATCCCTAACACAACAGGTGGTGGATACACAATGGGATGGCAAGATCAAGTAATCTACTGTGGTCAGTCTAACTCTAACCCTGTAACGGTAGTTCGTTCAGTTAATCAGTAAAATAATATAAGAGGAACCCCAACATGAGAAATTTGTGTTGGGGTTCCTCTTATATATAAAGATAAAAAAGACATAAATTTTTAAAGAATATGTCTTTTAGGGTGTGTTTTATGTCTTTTCCCGATAGATATATGATATCATCTAAAACGAAAGGTCACACTTATGTGTCAATCAAAAGCAGCAGGAGGAGCACGTTGCTCTATCCATCATCATGGAACAAGAGCCGCTGTTCAAACTACAGTAGCTAAAACAAGTATTGAGGCAACTGCTGTTGAAGCAACATTCAAGTCTCTTAACAAAGAAGGTAAAAATTTGGAAGCACCATCTGATGCTGAATTCCAAGCTTATCTTGAGAAAGAACGCTTCGTTACTGAAATCGACCCTTCCCTTTCCGAAAGAGATAAGAAAATGATTTTGAAGAAAATCGAACAAGCTAAAACAGAAAATACACCCAGCGGTGGAACCTTCCATGCTTGGAAAAACCTTATGGGTGAAAGCATGCGTCGTTATGGTCGTAAAATCCGTATGGGTGTAGCAGCTTTAGGTTTAAGTGGTTTAGTAGTTATGACCAGCGGGTGCGTTCAAGGTATTAACGAACCCGGAGAAACACCCGGTGGAACACCAAGCTCCTCCCCAACAGCTTCCAGCTTAGTTTACGGTGATGTTATCGAAAATGGTAGCGTAACTGACGAATATGGTTCTTACATCAAAACAACTATAAGCCCTGATGATGAATCATATAAAACACTTGTAGGAGATGTAGATCCTGCTCTTTACACTAATGGTTACACCGAAGCTGATGTCCTATCCGCTCAACAGTTCGTTGCTACTTTCGCAGCTTCAGAATCAACCGACTCTACTGCTGTTGATGGTAACGGTTGGGAAGCATGGCGCGCTAACGTAGGCCCACAATATGTTTCAGGCCCATTCGCTCAAGACCTATTGAACCCTGCTGCTAACGGAACAGATGACCGTGCTGGTATTATCTTCAACAACCCAAACAACAGTACTCCATTAATGATTCGTGATGGTAAACCACGTTTAACCAGTAACGTGATTACTATTGACAGCATCAAAAATGTTGACTACGAAGGTGCTCATTACATTAAAGTGAATGGTTCTGCTTCCACAAGCTACCGCGTAAGCGATGCTGATGGTCTTGCTTGGGCTATGCAACGTAATAACTTAACCCAAGAGGAAGTTATCTCACAGGTTCCAACTTTGAACGATGGTAAAGAAAATACTTTCCTTAACACCTTCAACTTCGGATACACTTTAGAGAAGAAAGCTGATGGTAGTTGGGGTATCGTTGGTAGTAGCACAAAGTATAGTGGTAACCTTATCGGTTAATAAAACTGTTTAATTTATGGCTCCCATTCTTAATTGGATGGGAGCCATAAATTTTTTGTTTCTAAAACTTGTTAGATATATACAGTAAATTGATTTATGTAAAGGAACCCAAACATGTGTAAAGCGTTACCCTACGGACGTTGTGCTGCTGACTCAAGACCAAAATATCAGGAAGCTAAAGAAGCACTAGATGAGATTCTTCAAACCTCTGACGGTATCCACTTTAAAACCGCTGAAGATATCAGAGCTTTCAGAACTGCTCAATATCGTGTCATGGCTAACCGTCTAGTTTACACAGCTACTCCTGAGGGTCTAAAGAAATCTCGCCAGAAAATCGAAGAACATAATGGTTCAGATGCTGAGATTCAAGATGAAATCAAATATTACGAAGATGCTTTAGCTTTAAATCATGCTAACAATAAGAACGTTGCTCGTTTCTTCCAAGATAGCACCTACTATGACACTAATGACCTTGGTGGTAAAACTGTTGTCGCTATGCCTTTATCTATTACCAACATCGCTCAAGTTAATGATTGGATTATTGCTTCTCAGCAGGAACTTCCTCCAATTACCCCTGAAACAACAGAGACTGATGAAGATGGCGTTGTTGTGGCGAAGAACAGCTTAGCTGAAGATGAAACTCCAGAAGTTAAAACTAGCGTTAAAGTTTTCAACAAAAAAGGTCAATTACATTTCCAACAAGATGGTAATTCATATTCTCTTTCAGAAAAAGCGTATCTTGTGCGTAAAGTCGGAGAGAAAGAGTTCACTCTGGTAAAGGCTGATAAGTTTGAAAACAAGTATCAATCCTTAATTGAAGATGGAAGACAACCTGTATTAAACAACATTGTTTTGGGAAGAATTTTCCCTTCAACACGTTTAAGCGATTTCATCGAATTAGCTCAAACAGGCAAAAAGAAAGACTAATCTGCCTATATAATAAGTGTAACTTTTATTTTCGGTTATACTATAAATAAGAGTTACAATTTAATTCAATAAAAGGAAATACATGACGGATCGCCGGATTTCATTTCAGAAACTAACAAAATATTTAAGGATTTTAGAAGATGATTTAATACTGTTTCTGATGGAAGTCGGGTTGGAAGCCACAGCAAACTCTAAAGGTTTTGTGGGTTACCGACCAGATGAGGTTAAAAACTGTATAGCATCTCTTGATACTGAACAGATAGGTAAACTGTATGCCTTAAAACAGAAATGGGAAGAGGTTAATTTCCATCCTGAAATTGAAATGGAAGATTACCTTTCCGCTGAAGAAATCGGTGATGTTTTAGGTATCAGCCCCAAGAAGGTGCCCCAATTCCTTAATGCTAATAATGTGCCTAAAGTTCGTAAGAACAGTCACGTATTTTGGTTAGTTGTCGATATTTTCAAGATTAAAAATAAGCCAACTAAAAAGCAAGCATCTGATTTGAATCGTTTACGTTCAAACAAAATTGCTTCAACTCATTTAAACAATAATGAGTTAGCAGAACTATTTGGTATTCCAAGTGCTCTTGTGGGTAAATACCGTAAAGTATTACGAATTGAAAATATTTACCCGCTAACTCGTGAATATGTTTTAGATCTCATTTCAGAGAACAACTTTGATTTGCGTCGGGATCGTTTTCTTTCACGTCAGACTAGTAAAGATAATGAAGTAGTAGCTACTCGCGCTGCTGCTAGTTACCGTAAATCTGAACGCACTACTAAGGATAAACTTTACAGTAGCCCTAAAGCCGCTGAAATTCTTAACATCACACCAGAGCGTTTCCGTAAGGTTGTTAAAAAGCTTGGTTATGTAGCTGATTCTACTTTTGTTAACAAATATAAGCAAGAGATTAATCTTTACAGCCATAAAACTATTTTAGAGATGACAAACCATGAGGAGTTCTTCGCAACAAGAACTGACCCTTTCTTCAATAAAGAGAAAGAGTTTGAGTCCGCAAGAAATAACATTGTAGCGAATGTTAAAGAAAATGTTAGTATAAATATTCTTCGTAGGAAGCATAACCCTTACTTTGCTACTTTGTATGTTGGGCCAACTAACTCCGGTAAAACTTATAATGCTTTAAATAGTCTTTATGAAGAGTATGAGGAGAACCCTGATGGAGTTTATGTTTACGCGGCTCCTTTGCGTATGCTAGCGTTCGAGGTTTACCAAAAAATGGTTATTCGTTATGGTAAAGACAATGTTGGGTTCATAACTGGTGAAGAATCAATTAACGCTGATGCTCCTCTGCTTGCTACTACGGTTGAGATGGCTCCTACAGAAGGTAACTCTCTTGTTTTGGATGAAGCTCATTGGATTGTAGAACCAAGTCGTGGACATAAGTGGACTAGATTACTTCTAGGGGGGGAATATAAATCCTTACATATTTTAACTGCGGTTGAAGCGTTAACTACAATTACAGAACTTATTGATGACGCGTATGATGTTAATGTTAGAACCTTTACCCGTAAAACACCTATCGCATACAGAGGGGATATCTCTATTAAGGATATCCCTAATAAAACGGTTATTGTTTGTTTCTCACGTAAAGATGTTTATAAGACTGCTCAAACGTTGATTGCTAAGAGTGGTAAAAAAGTTGGTGTTCTTTATGGGGCATTACCGCTTATCGCCCGCGAACAACAGATTAATGATTTTATTGATGGTAAAACAGATATTATTGTTACTACGGATGTTATTGGTCATGGTATTAACTTACCTGTTGATAATGTTGTTTTTGCTGAAACAACCAAGTTTGATGGTGATATTAAACGTGGTCTTCATTTATGGGAGGCGGCTCAAATTGCTGGTCGTGCTGGACGTTTCGGTTTAAGTGAACAAGGTAATGTTTATTCAATTCGTTTTGACTGGAATGATGTTGATAAGAGTTTGCTTGAGTCAGCAGCTTTAGCTGCCGGTGGAACTATAGGAACAAACCTTTTTGTTAACAAAGCTTTAGTTGCCCCAACATTCAGAGATTTAAACATCTCTGTAGCAGAGAATACAATGATCGCTTTGGAGGAATGGGAGAGGAAACTATCCGAATCTGATGAAGGTAAACAATTTGATGGTTCTTCCATGCGTGAGGTCAAAGCTCGATTAGAATCCTTAGCTAAAACTTTGAAGACTCCTGTTTATCCGTGGGATATGGTTGAGGATCGTAGGGATTATCAAAAAGGTCATAAATTTGGTGAAGGTAAACATTTTTATGGTGATTCTGATAAAGCTGAAAAGCAATGGGCTTTTACAGCCTCTGAACTATGGAACATTATTAATGGGCCATTTGAAGCTACCTTACCTACTATTGGTGTTATAGGTCATTGGTTACAGTCTGGTAGGAACCCTGCTATTTTGGAGAAATTCTATAATACACACTTTGGGACGATCAGTAACTCTTCACATTCTATTGAGGAGTTAGAAGTTAAGGCTAGAATTCTTTCAGAGCTTAAAATGGTTTCTATCATGTTCGATAGCCCTGAAGGATTGTTCTATCTTGAGTTAGAGCATATTGAGGAAATTATTGGTGAACGTATCATTAAGAAAATTCTTAATGAACTTAATAATCAGAATGGTTCTCGCTGTGAAGAGTGTGGTGAAGAATGCTCTCCTTGGTATTCTTTCTGTAGTCCTTGTTATGCGGTTAAACAATATGGAGTTATGTCTGTAGCGTCATAAGGTTACTGTTAGATATATCTTATGTGTTATGCGAAACCCGGAAAACGTTGTTACTTTCATGCGTCTTTAGCTTTTGAAGCTTCTGAGGCAACTTTAGCGTCTCTTAAAAAGAAAAAGGCTGAGCTTGGTCGTGATGCTTCCTACCGTAAGGTTGTTGAGCTTAATAATAATATTGTTTTAGCTACAGATCGTCTTGGTCGGGCACGGTTGGAATATAATGCTACGGATTATGGTCTTGAGTCTTTAGAGCGTGAGATGGAGCGTTTAGAAGCTAATGGTGATAAAGTTAATTCTGTTTCAACACAACTTTATTATGCGCGTGAGCGTTCTGAATGGCAAACTGAAACTTATAAAACTTTGAACGATCTTGAAAACGATAATTCTTTTGGTAAAAAATTTGCTTTAGAGAACGCTCTTAAGTTTGCTTCAGTAGAGTTGGAAATTCTCAAAGAGCAAAGAAAATCTATTAAAATAGCTGGGCCTAATGATAATTTTAATAGGAACATTAAATATATAAACGATTTAGGCATAAAGGATTTAACTTCTTATACTAAGAATACTTTGAAGAAACTTACTAAGCTGAATAAATCGTATGAGAACTTATCTGAGTATGCGAATAAACTTCTAGGGGATAAAAAGTTTATCTCAATTTTGGAAAGTTAATTTCTTCTTATTTTCAAGTGTTAGGCTTTCGTCTGTAAATAATAAATGAAACCGTGGTATGATAGATTAGATATGGAAAATGTTACTCCGAGCAATGTCACTCATGAAGAACGACAACAAATTTTAGAGGCTATCGCTAAACGTAGGAAACCTCAAGTGCCTGATTTTGGTGTGCGCACGAAACAAGTCGTAAGTAATGAAGAGTATCAGCGTCGTATGATTGTGGAAATGAAACGGGATGCTGCGGATGCTGAAGTTCAACGTAAAGCTCGCATCCAAACATATATTAAACAATGGCGTAAAGCTGTAGGTGAGCGTTTCGGTAGTGCTACAACAGATAACCCAATTATTTTGGATAAAATTCAACGTATTAAAGCTGGCACTGGAGGACATAGAACCTCTCTTGTTCTTGCTGGAGATTTAGGTATTGGTAAAACATGGTCAGCTTACGCTTATCTGAATGAGATGATTAAGCAAGGGTTGTATAACCCGGCTGAGATTGTTCATGATACTGAAGCTTCCGTTTTAGGTCGCATTGCTTCTGGTGGGTTTAAGCGTGATGAATTGTTTGAGAAACTTTGTGACCCGATGCATAAGGTTTTCTTTATTGATGATGTCGGGCAAGCTCATTACTATGATGAGGCTCGTAGGCAGAGCGTATGGTTTGAACTCATTAACCATATTTATGCGAATGATCTTATTCTTGTGATGACAACAAATAAAAAGTTTAAAGTTAACACGCAAGGGCGATTCTCAGAGCAAAATAGTTTAATGAACTGGATGGGTGATGCGGCTTTTGACCGTATGCGTAATATCGTTGGTAATGATGGTCTTATTGTTCCGGGTTCAGTTAATCAACGTCCACAGGTTTTCAAAGACCGTGATGATAAAACCGATACTTCCTCCAGTAAATAAAGATTTAAGTAAGCATTTACCGATATAGTTCTTGTGATGAATAGAAAAAATGCGGAGCAAGGTTTCACCATACTTGAGATGGTTATAGTAGTTGTCATCCTAGGCGTGTTATCTGCTATTGCTGTGCCTATCTACCTTAATTCTATAAGGCAAGGATCTATCGCTACTTTAAAATCTGACATTAACGCTACAGCTATTGATGTGGGTATTCATCAGAATGGTGAGTTAACTAATGATGCTCCCATTTCCGCAGCAACTTTTAATGCGTTCAGGAGCCAGAGCGCTGGTAACGTTTTAACTTTAAAAACTTATACCCGTCCGGGTGATGGTGATACAGAATACTGTGTTGAAGGTGTTCATACTTTTAGCGCAACAGATAAAGTAACGTTCCATTATAATTTAACGAAACGCGCTATTGTTTCTGGTGTTTGTGTTGCGAGCTTACTTTAAAGCTTTTAGTTACCGTCTACACTGACTGATGTTGATGGGATAACTTGTGTGCGCATTGTGTTAACAATCTCTAAGTTGTTTAGGATAGACACAGAAAGTATTAGAAGAGTAATTAGAAGTAGGAACCAAGCGATTAAGCTAAGGAAACTAATGACTTTAGCTACAATGACAGTTACCTTGTAGAAAACATTTTGTGGCTCAACGTTGACCTTATATGTTTTGATAACTACTGTGGAGTTCTCAGGGATCTCAAAAAATGGTGCTACGCGCACAGGAAGGTCTTTGTTAATTTCAGCCATTGGTTTATCTCTTTCGTTAAATAATAACTAACGGTTTAAAACAGATTTTATGCTGAAATATGGTCTTTTATAAATCTTTGATTGCTTGAGGGTCGTTGTAGATTGCCTGCATGTTATCGCGAATTTTCTTCGCTTTGATAACTTCTTCACTGTTCTCTTCACGGGCAGGCATATGAGGTGCTGGAGTTGTTACAGGCTCTTTATATTCGGAATAGGTTTCTCCCGCTTGTCGTTTAGCGAAATCAACACTGTCATTCAAAGGAACACTTGGGGTTGATGGATCAAAGTTATCGTTCATTATATCTTCGATATTTTGTACAGGTTCAACATTCTCGTAAACAGGAACAACATCCTCTACAGGTGGTTCAATTTGTTGAAGTTCAATAGGGGGAGCGAAATCTTCATCCTCATCAACAATATTAATTTCTTCAGGTAGTGTTTGAGGAATTTCCTGTTCAGGGGTGTAAACCGCTTCATACTCAGGTTCTGGAGTTACAGGCTGTGGTGTGGGAGCGGCAGGCAAAGCAGCATGTTGAGTGGCTGCTTTAGCGGCGGCTTCTTCCTCTTCCATCGCAGCTTTGCTTTTAACGGTGTATGTTGTATCGTTTATTCGTTCCTCAGCCGTTTTAAGGATTGTCGCTAAATCAATACCGGGGTTTAGTCTAGCAGCTTCCCTGATCCATTTGACAAGCTTTTTTTGTTCGCCTTTTACGGTCTTATCAAATTCAGCTTCATACAACAAATACATAATAGTTTTACCTTTTCTTAGGGTCTTACTGGCCTTTCAAAACTTCGTATAATTTTATATCGGTTACTGAGTCCCAATCTTAAGAATCAATGCTCAGTTTCTCATAAAGATTTTTAACTTCTTCAATTAACTCAGGAGATTTCATAGCTTCCGCCACATCTTCTTTGGCTTGTTCTAGCAAATACATGTGATCGTGAAGGTTAGCAAGCTTAAGATCTGAATCACCAGATTGTTTAATACCAAACAACGTTCCCTCTCCACGTATTTCCATATCTTTTTCCGCAATGTAGAACCCATCATTGCTTGACACTAAAGCTTGTAACCTGTCCTCACCTTCAGGAGAGTTAGGTTGACCTACAAGGAAACAGGTTGATTGTAAGGAAGAACGACCAACACGCCCACGAATTTGGTGAAGACCAGCCATACCGAACCGTTCCGCATTTAGAACAACCATAACTGTTGCGTTCGGTACGTTAACTCCAACTTCAATAACTGTTGTTGCTACAAGAACATCAATTCTTCCTTCAGCAAACTCAGTCATAGTTTCAAGTTTTTCTGACGCTGTTAATTTACCATGCATTAAACCAATAGACATATTTGGTAGTTTTCTTTTCAAATCTAAATATGTTTCCTCGGCACTCTTGGCATCAATTGTTTCAGATTCATTAACTAATGAAGTTACAACATAAGCTTGATGACCATTAGCAACCTCTTCTTTGACTTTATCCCATGCTTCAGTTGGATCTTGAATCCAAATTGTTTCAATAGGTAAACGTCCAGCGGGTAACTCATCCAAAATAGAAATATCTAAATCACCATATACAACAGTAGCCATTGTTCTCGGGATCGGTGTCGCGGACATGATTAACATATCAGGAGTTATACCCTCACCTTCAACTTCACGTAACATTGAACGTTGTTTTGTACCGAACTTATGTTGCTCATCAATAACAACTAAACCAAGATCGTAGAATACAACCTTCTCCTGAAGGAGAGCATGCGTTCCAATCAGGATGTCTATAGCTCCATATTTAAGTCGTTTATATATTTCTTTTTTATTTTTGGTTTTACTTGCTAGGAATTCAACCTGTATTTTCGGGTCAACTTTTTCAACATCCTCTTTAATTCGATCATAAAGTTGGGTAGCGAGGATTTCTGTAGGCGCGATAAGAGCAGCTTGATAACCGCTTCCTACAGCAACAAGTAAGGCTGCTGCGGCTACAACTGACTTACCGGAGGAAACATCTCCTTGAAGTATACGATGCATAGGTTTAGGAGATGCCATATCTTCAGTTATTTTGGCTATAGCTCGTGTTTGCGCACCAGTTAAAGTATAAGGTAAATCTTCGATCATTTTATGCGCTAAAGTATCATTAGATTTTACTGCGCCACGCTGGTTAGCGTACTCTTGTTTACGGGTTTGGAAGTAAACCTGTAATTGCATTAATTCATCATACGCAATTCGTTCTTTAGCGGATTCTATATCTTCTGCGCTATCGGGAAAATGAATTTTTCTGTATGCTTCTTCTCTGCTCATTAGTTCTCTTTTACTGATGATATCTTCAGGGATAGGGTCTTTAATGAATGGAGTACGGTTGAGTATCATGCGAGCATCATTCATAACCTGCCAGCCTTTAACTCCATTACGTTGAGAGTAGACGGGGATCATTTTCATTTCTCCACGATCAGTATCAATTTTATCAACGCGTGGGTTAGAAATTTGTGGATATATTTTATTACCTTTAGCATATTCGGTGTATTTACCAGTCATGATTATTGTTTGGCCGGGGAAATACATTCGAGTTAGGTAAAGTTGATTAAAGAAGGTACCGGAAATGCTATGACCCACATTATCTTTAATTGAGATAATAACCATAGGTGGTTTTTTACCGGGCATAGGTCTTACTGTAACAGCAGTTATTTCTCCAACAACTGTTGCGTCTTCATTCACAAGAAGTTGTTTAACATTCTGTGGGTTAGAGCGGTCAATATAACGGTAAGGAAAATATTGTAATGTATCTAAGAAAGTTTTATGTGCTCGTTCTTTTTTAATCTCATCTAAAGAGTAAAGATTACCATCCCAGAAAAGACCCTCTTCTTTAGCATCCGCAACATATTTAAGGATTTTTTTATCCGTATCAGTCATTTCTAAAGTTTTACCTGTAAGGAAGCTTCGTAAATATAAAGCATTTTCTTTAGTGAAAGCTAATTCAATAATTGTAGGCGTGATTGTTTCTTCATTATAGGAACAATTTTCCTGAAGATCAGCTAATGATTCTGGAGAAGTTTCGACTATAATAGTGTTTGGTGCGTTAACTGTCACCTTTACATTATTATCCATGACGTAATTTTATCACATAAAGTGGGGGACGCTGGTGGGTAGTTTGTAGGAAAAGGCTGTTTAGGCCGATAATTATACTGATATAAGGGAGTAAAGTTTTGGCTCGTCGCACCAATAATGAACAATCATTTGAAGGTTTCGGTACCTTTTACAATAGGTTCGTTAACTATGCCGTTAATCTTTCTTCTGCTCAAAAAAGAACCCAAACAATTTTGGGTGTAATTATTATTCTAGTTTTAAGCACGTTAGCATCTATACCGTTTGTTAAAGAAGAATGGTTTCAATGGGTTCAAGCTTTAGTTGGGTTCCCTGCTGGAGTTATATTGTTTGCTATTTTGGTTGGTTTAGTTAAAACGACTAAGTTTGGTAATAGTGAAATCTTTTTATTCAAAGAACGAAATTCACATAACCAACGTATTCGTGCTGTAGCTATTTTTTCCGTAATTGTGATTATTATACTTATTTTTGTTGGAAAATTTTTACCTTATGGTGTGGGTGGTACTTTAGTTGTTGCGATGGCTTTGACGATATATAACTTATTACGTAGAACCCCAGAGGAGATTTCTTTGGGTAAACAAGGTATTGTTGATCCGAGAGATATAAGGAAAGAAGAAGATGACGCTTAATCAAATTCTTGTGTATGTAGGTTATGGTGTTGGTGCTATCTTCATCATTGCTTGCCTTGTTATGATGTTAGGCGTTCTCAGCGGTCGTGGTAAATCTAAAGAAGATAAGAAGACCGAGAAACTTAAAGTTAAAGAAGAAAAAGTTGATAAGAAAGCTGCTCAATCTGCTTTTGGTTCAACCACTAGCGGCAACTTCTTCGGTAATGCCCCTGTTGCCCCCCAACAGGGTTACGCAGCACAGCCCCAGCGTCCACAGGTGCCTGTCTCAGCCCCTCAGGTTCCTGCTAGACCTCAGGCTATGCCAGTCCAACCTGTAGCCGCTCAGCCTCGCCCAGCGCCCGTTTTTGCTCCGCAGCCTCAAGTTCCTGCTGCCTCACAATTTATTCCACAAACTCCTCAGCAGCAACCAGTTGCTCCACAACAAAGTCAACCACAGGTTGCTCCTTCTCCTGAAGTTTCACCTAACTTCGGAAAACCAAACTTTAGTAATCAGCAAGGGTTTACTTTAGCCCCAGAGGTTCCTAATAGCGAGAACAATAATAAACCAAAAGATACACGTTTTAATTTACCATTCTAATCTGCCTGTCAAGTTAAATTTTTTAACTTATGATAGAATATAATAGAAGGTTTTCTTGTTATATATAAAGAACTAATTTGGAAGGTTGTCAATGTCTGAACAGATCAAGCTCTTCGCTAGAGAAACCCGATTGGCTGCGCTCGCTCTTGATGGAGATCTTGCGGGAACCAATGCTCCCATTATCGCGTCTTATCTTAAAGAGGATCATTCACTCTTATTCGAACATATGAAAAATGGGACACCTGTTTATACAGTAAGCGATTTGATTGTTTCTAATAAAAGAGGCCGTGATTTAAAACAAGTTGAACTTATCTTCGTAGTCCCTTCAATGACAGAAGGCGAAGAAGGCCAAGAATATAGTTTAGAGTTGGAAGCTCAATATGTTATGGCTTTATTTCCTATGCATTTAGTAGGTGAAACCTATCTTGCGTTATTTGCCTCTGATGTTCGTATGCATAACAAGTCTAAAGCTATTAGTAACGATGAAATTCAAATTCTTATTGACCTTCCCGGATTAGGAACCCCTGAATTCCAAGTTGTTGCTAACAAACTAAGTTCTATTTTATCTAACCGTGCTGTTTCAACTATTGAAGGTATGGAAAGTATGATGGATAACGGTGAAGCAGAGCTACTGAGGGAGGAAAGAGGCAAGTTATTACTTGTTCTTTCTGAACTTGCTTCTGGCTCGGAAAAAGCTTTAATGGATTTGCTTGCTCTAATTAATCCTTTAAACGTTTTTGAGGAAAACATCATTGTTAATCAGCATGAATCAACAGTTGAGGATGATAGGCTGGACGCGATTATTCAAATTGCGGATACCATCTTATCTCGAACTAATATTCGTAATGTTCTTCCTAAGAAAATGTCTCCTGAAAATATTCGTAAGTTCCAATCTGACTATGATGAATTCAATGCGCTTATGGAAGACTTCGATGATGAGGAAGGTTCGTTCTATAACGAGTTGAATGAACTTTCAGCTAATGACCGTAAATTCCTTGAAGAGCGCGGAAACAGTGATGCTTTAACTTCATACCTTAATGCGCCTATCTCTTTTAATTCTTTACCATTATCCATGATGATGTTAGCGGATAAGATTAACTTCGCTGACATTTACACAACCGATTGGTCAAAGATTGATTCCATCTCGGATTTCCTTGACGAAGATGGAAATCAGCCCAACAGTTTTGGTGAGAACGTTGTTATTTCTTTGATCGCTTCGATTATCCGTATTGGGCGAATAAGTGAAATCAATAACATCCCTCCTATTATGTTCCTGATAAATATTCTAAATGATTCTTCTCATACTCAGGATAATCATTGGGAGCTTCTAGCTTTCTCAGATAGGTTAGCTAAGGGAGACACAACCTTATTCAAGGATTTAATCACTATTCTCCCTAAAGATGTTCCAATGAGTACTCTTCTTAATGTAAGTTACCTTGGATTTATAGGTTTCGCTCTTGCTCGTAATATTATGCGTGAGGGATGGAATCAGGAAATCATTCGTATTGCTTTAACAGGTAATGAGCTTATGTCTGGATTTATGGATGATGTTTTTGAGAATGTTAAATCAACAACAGAACAGTATAAAGAACATCAAGGAGATGAGGAAGCTGATGAAGAACATCAAGCTATGGTTGAAAACCAAATCCTTTTCCAGTCAATCCAAGCTAGCCTTTCCTCATTAGGGGAGAACACTAACTCAGGGGAAGAAATAGCTTCTTCAATAATTGATGCCATGTTAAAGATGGCCGATTTAAACACAGGTAAGAAAACTATTAGCGCAGTTAACTCTCAAGAGTGGATTAACATTAAAAAGGAATACCTAAATGATTTCCTAAGCTTAAACCCTATCAGGAATGATAGCTAGTTTTTAGGTTTTTGTGATTGAGCCAAACGAGCTAAAGCATCTTTAAGTTCTTCTTTGACTCTATCTTCTTCTTCAATGAAATGATCTAGACTTAAACCGGATGTTCGTAAACCATATTTTAGTTTCTCTAGCGCGCTCTTTTTGGAATCTTTGAATTCTTTCTGGGAGATGTTCATAATTTTAATTATTTCACTACCGGGATATCCCCACATGTAGTTAAGTTTGATAACATCTTGTTCAGTTAAGTTTAAAGTTGTCTCTATAATATGATTAATGGTTTGAACTAGTTCATCACCTTCAACATCATTTGATGGAGCATGTTGGGAGATGCCTTCATAATCCATAGGAACAATATAGGTTTTCGACATCTGCCCCATAATTTGTTTTACTTCAGTTTCACTAAAACCTGTAGCTGTAGCAATATCCGTAATGTTCTCTTCGCCATAGGCTTCTATAGCGGTAAGAATGGTGCGGATCTCTTTCTTCGTTTTACGGGGAGTCCAGTCCATAACGTTAATACCGTCAATGATTGCTCCGCGAATACGTTGTTGTGCGTAAGTGGAGAACTGGAAACCACGATCCGGGTCAAACTTTTCTATAGCATCAAGTAAGCCTAAACGTCCTTCTTGAAGGATATCTTCGAAATCTAGAACATAAGGTTTCTTATGGGAGAACGTTGATGAAATTTTATAAACGAGTCCAGCATAGTGTTCCGCTAGCTTGTCTTTAAGCTCGGAGGTGGGGTTTTTGTTATATTCCTGCCACGCAGCTTTAACATCTTCAATCACTGGTATCCTTGGGGGTAGCTAAACCATTGGTTATATAACTATTTTTATCGGCAAACACTATATATAGTATTATTACCAATTTTTTACCGATAATACTTTGTAGGAGTCTTCTGTGTGGAAAAAATTTTTTAAAAGAAAAGATGAGTCAGGTGTCTCACTAGTTGAAGTTATAATTGCTGCGTCAATTATTTTAATTCTTCTTGTTGCGACCGCTCAGGCTTTTTCTAGCGCCTTCGCAACATCTGTTCTTGCGGGTAACCGTAACCAAGCTATTCAGTTTGCGCAAGAGGTTGCTTCCATAGCACGTCAGGCACCATTCGATCAGGTAGGTTTAGTTCCTCCGGCTACTCGCCCAGAACCATTACCAAGCCAATGTGGGGTTGCCTACACTGGAACATTCGAAGGACAGCCTGAGATTACACAAACTACAGAATATCCGGGACTTGTTTACTGTCAAATCCGCGAGATTACAGGAACTGACCAAGTTTTCGTAATCTACACACATATAACACAAATCCCAACATCTGGTTTTGATAACTCATCATTAACTGTTGACACAACCAGCACAGCTTATGTTCCTCGTCGTGTTACGGTAACAGTCTCATGGTTTAATAAAATTAACCTTGATGCTTCTGCTCAGTTCGATGAACTAACAATGTCTTATGTCCGCACCCCAAGCATGGCAGAGTGTATCCCACCGGGCATTGCGACAAACACGAATAACCCTGCTGGTTGCTCATACATTACCGGTTACATAACAGCGGATGCTGCCACTAACTTCTGGACAAACTTTAATATTGTTGGTTTAATTGAAGATTGGTACAGAATTACAGCTTCTTCCGGAGGCCAAAAATAATGTTTGTTAAATTTAATGATATTTTAGAACGCGAACGTTCTAAATCTGAAGAAAGTGGTTCAGCGTTAATTTTTGCTATCCTATTAACATTAGTTGTCATGTCTTTGGCCACCATTGTTACAGCTTTAGGTTTAGTTAACATTCAAAAAACTGTATTCACCGCTCGCTACACTTATTACGCTTTAGCTGCTGAAACCGCAGTAAGCCAAGCATTACTTGTTTCCAACTCAACTAATGGTACGCAACAACTACTTAACCATCAAGGGCAAGCTAATGCGGTAACTGGTAACTTACAGAACTCTTACGATCAGCTTCAAGGTATTAAATGGCAATGGTATACCCAGCGTGTTTCTGGTTCATCAGCAACATCTAAGTACTATATTATAGCAACTGGTTACAGCACTTCACCCACAGAAGCTGCTGCTCGTACTATTAGAGTAACCATAACTTCTGTAGCTAACATGAGGGCAACATATACTACGACTAATGGTATTGTGTATTATCCTCGTCCGAATGCGGTATCTCAATGGGGAATTATTGGTTCATCCCAGATTTTCTTAAACACAGGAGCGAAAGTATCTTCATATATCTCTGATACAAACTTCAACCCTACCGTTACAACGAATCAGGCTCAGATTGCCTCTAACGGTAAGGTGAACATCGTTGCTAATACTGGGGTTAATAAAGTTAACCTTCTTAATTATTCTTCAGCGGCACCTAACCGTTGTGTAGGAACAGCTTGTTCAACATATAACCAGCAACAAATATCATACAGTACTAATTTACAAGAGATGGCTTCTGCTGTAGCAACAGCTTGCCCATTACAGACATACCCTGTTTGGATTGCTTCTGAGAATTCTGGTTTGTTAGCTCCCGGTTGTTACAACTCTCTTATTTTTGATGTTGATACAAGCATTGCCTCAACATATTCTGGAACTAACCCAGCTAATGTTTACATTAAAGGTGACATGATCGTAAACGCTGGTGTTACTGTTAATAATGCTAAATCTCCTCAAGCTTTACGTATCTACTCTCAAGGTGGAACTAACGCTAAATTTAATCAAGGAGTTTCATCCTCTGACCCCACCAAATTCTATGGTGTTGTCGCTGGTTCCGCTTTAACATGTACTGATGGTACTGTTCCTGCTACATCAGTTGGTGGAACCGCCACCCTATACATTTATGGTTCATTAGCTTGTGACGTAGTAAACATTGGTGGTAAAACTCAAGTCTGGTGGGATGAGCTTTCAACAGAGCTTTCTGGTAATACAACTAACGTTCGTAGACTTTGGTACACAGAAGCTTACGAAGAACTTTACTAAAAGCATAACTATTTTCCGTTTTAAACGATATTCCAAAAAAATGCCGATATATATGATGTATAGTCTACTATTTGGGTATTATGTTAAAACGTTTCAAAACCTCCAGAAAAACTACTGAACAGGGTTTCACATTAGTTGAAATTTTAGTCGCAGTGGTTCTTTTGGCGTTGGTAAGCGTAGGTGTTACAACAACAATTGTTGCTCTTTCAGCTACTACACAAAACTTTACAGCCTCAGCTACTACACAAAATCAAGCTGCTGATGCTATCTCTGAGATGACTCGTGACATCTCAGCCGCTACATCCTTCACCTACGCTGATGATTACCGTATTTCCTTCATCACCAAGGAAGATAATACAAGTTTCGAAGTTTCATACTTCTATTGGGATCCTGCAGGTGGTGGCCCAACAGTTCCTGACGGAGTAAATACCTCTAATCTTCCAGATACTAACGCTTTAGTTCAATATCGTAAAGAAGTTGGTGCTTTATCTGGAACTGAATCAGTCCTTGTAACCGGTTATGATTTAGGTCGCCAAGAAACTGTTCTATTCACCTTCTTTAACAAAACTAACAAGGATATGGTTACTCCTATCCTTAACACTGACCTTAACTCTATCGTTCGTGTTCAATACCGTTTCGCTCTTAAAGTTGAAGACCGTAACGCATTAATTGAGCTTGCTTCCTCTGCAACACCACGTTATGCTGTTACAGACATTAACAATGGTGGAGTTGGAAACGTATTAGATACCTGCTACGCACCAACAACTTCCGGTTCATTAGCTCCTCAAACCAGAACAGCTAACATCAGTTGGACATCAGTTGCTAACGCTAATACTTACACTGTTTACCGAACAAACCCTAATCAACCAATCAACCCTAAAGTTGTTGCCGTTATTAACACCTACACAACAACAACCTATACTGATACTACAGTTGACTGGGGAGAGAAATATTACTACTTCGTAATCGCTGGTTGTGCGGTTGGTACATCACCACAATCTAACAGTGTTCAATTATCTGTTACCCCTGATCGTGTTGTTATTATTAACCAAAACACAACTAAAGCTTTAGCTGATGTTAAAACTGCTGCTACTGAGGCTGCTACAACCAACCCTGTAACAGGTAGAACTTATACTGTTGCGCGTGGTTTAACTAACCAAATCACTTGGGCACCACAAAATGGTGCTGAAGGCTACCTTGTTTTCCGTAATGGAACACAAATCGGTAACGTTAGTTCCGCTACTCTTTCATACCAAGATACTGGTCGTGCTTATGGTGAAACATCAACATATACTGTGCTTGCTTACAACACAGGTCAAAACGGTTCCGGTGGTAATGGTCAAACATCAGTAGGTAAACAACTTATTAGCCCTCCTGTAGCTTCTGTAATTACCGCGACTGCTCAAGATACTTCAACTAATTCTGCTACTAGCTCAAACCTAGTTAGTGTTACAACTCGTGCTGCTAACACCACTGGTTATACAACACAGCGTAACACAACACAGTCCTCTGCTGCTAGCTGCGCTTCAGCTTCTTCATCAAGCGCTATCTCCGCACTAGCGTTTACTGGGTCATCTGTTCAAGATACAGACATCCTATGGGGTTCTTCAACCTGTTACGTTGTTACAGGTTATAACGATGCTGGCCCCGGATTACCTTCTAACGCAGCAACCGCTAATCAGCTACCCGGTAAATTCTCTGTAGTTAGCCTTAACGAGACAGGTCTTCGTAGTCAAGTAACAAGCTACTATGAACTTGACCCTTATGGTCAAGGTGGAGCTAGCTCATTCAATGTTGATTGGTCAGATTCTACTAACGCTGCATCATATTCAGCACGTAAAGTTATTACAACTTCCGCTGGAACTTATATTGATTCTGCTGACCAAACAAATAACACTGGAACAACATCTAACATTGCTTACGGAAACACAACTCCGGGTACGTTATACACAATAACTGTTCAAGCTGCTGCTGCGAATGGTCTATCACGTACTGTTACAAGTACATTTGTTACAGCCCCTGAGCCTCCTGCCCAAGCTCATTCAATTATTCAAGCACGTAACCCATACCCTTCCATGCGACGTATGACACAAATCGCTTTGTGGACAACACATGGTATGGCTTCCACCCTTGAAGCTAAAGCTTGGTTCCAAGCTCAAGGTGAACCGGGTTACTCAAGCTGGGGTGCTTCTGCTGGCGCTTGGGGTTACGCTACCTCATCTCCTGCTGATGGTGGAGATACCGCTGCTGCCGCTCGTTCATACTTAAGTTATGCTGGTTGGAACAAATATTCTGCTACCTTATGGTGGACAGGTTCTGTTGATTCATCTGGTTGTTCATACATCTGTAATAACGATTTCAACAACATTGAGGAAGCATACCCTGACTACTGGGCTGGACATCACGCTTACTACGTTATTAATTAATGGTTTATAGCCGATAATAGTAATATGTTTACCTTCATTAAAACCCACAAAATACTTGCGTTTGCTTTCGCTTTTGTGGTGATTGGTGCGGTAGCTGTTAGCTCACTTATTTTCTTCCGCCCTGCTAAACCAGCAGAGGTTGTAGCTAATTCACCTATTGGCGAGACTATTGAACAGATAGTTCCTCAAGATAAACTTGTTAGCATGATGGTTGCTCCAGCTACTGAAGACTGGTGGAAATCCATAGATAAATTTACTCCTACTTTTAATCTGGATGATATTGACCTAAAAAACATTCCCGGTAATCCTGTTAACCTAGGGTGGTCAGTATCTTACAGCGAAACAGAAAAATCTGATATTGCTTTTGGGTTGAACACTGTTTATCTAGAATTTAAAGACTCCGCTTCTGCGGTTCAAGCAATGGAATATATCTCAGGTCAAAGCGCTGGAACTTTCCAAGTTTTCCAAGTAGAGAACATCGCTGTAATAATTCCAACATGGGCTTTCTCAGATCGTGACTTCCTTATTGAAGATTTCAACCGTGAAGTTGGGGAGACAAATAAGTTAGAAAATGGTTCATGGGTTATTGATTTTGATAACTGGTTAACAATGAACGAGACTTACTATAATGAATCAATTAATCAAGTTGCTAATGCCAGTTTAGCTAATCTTGGTTTCACAGGTGTCACTGGTGCTACTTGGCAAGGGACTTCCGATGATGGCTTAAAGTGGTCTGGGGAGTTCTCCGAAAAGCTTTGGAACTATGATTCTATGAATACAGCACAATTCCAAGCTGACTTAAAAGCTACTGAACAGTTCACTCCATTCGACCCTGAGTTAGCGGCTACTGACCCTAAAGATTGGCCTGAGATGGCTCAAGGTCAAGAAATATTAGGTGTTATGACCCCTCATCAATCTTTGGTTCTAGATTACCTTTCTGTTGCTACATCAGATAATGTATTCGGTCAGGTTAGAAACCCTGACGGTACCTATATTAATCAATCCAAACCTGAGTCAGAAAATCAAGTTGTAATTTCTACAGATCCTAACGCATGGGTTTCCATTATGTCCGATAGAACAGATGCCCCACCAATGTTTAAATTCTCAAAAATTGATTTTGTTTTTTCTAAAACATCTAACCGAATGAATATTGAGTTAACAACAGCATCTTGGGCTGAAGAGGTATAAAGTTAAACCAAGCTCTATACTAATAATTTGTGTTAGAATGGAAGTCCTATGACATTTAATATAGCTCATTTTGCCGATCCCCATATTGGCTATAAAGCTAAAGTAAAATCCAATGAAAGTGGAACAAATATCCGTGTAGCTGACGGGTATGAAGCTCTTCGTGAAATCGTTGAACAGATTATTACTTCAGATGTTAAAATTGATGCTGTTGTTATAGCCGGTGACTTATTCCATTACTCACATCCTACTATTAAAGATATTTCAACTGTCCAATACTATATGCGTGAGCTTGCTAAACACGGTATAAAAGTTTATATCTTAGCAGGTAACCATGATGCTACTGATATTAGTTCAGAGCTTGCGGCTAATGCGGCTATTGATGACCCTGATCGTGGTATTTTTTCTCTCTTCGGTACATACCAGAAATATGAATTAGAGGATGGGTTACTTTTACACGCTATGGCTCATCATGGGTTATCTTTAGAAGAAACCCCTACTTTTGAAACATCATCCAAAGATATAAATATTTTCACTACACATGGTGCCGCTTTAGATCCTAAAAATCAGGAACTTATGCGTTGCGCTGATTCACCTCGTGAACAAATCATCCCTATTGATCTTGTTATGGATGATATTTTCTCCGCTAAGCTTTTAGGTCATTATCATTCTCGTTATGCTGTTGGTGGTGAGTCCTTAAATACGTGGTACTCTGGGTCAACCCTCCGTAGAGGATTCTCTGATGGTGCTGGTGAACGCGGCTGGTTACTTGTCCAAGTTGAAGTTGATGGTTCTGTGAAGTTCACCCCTAAGAACATTAAACAAAGACCGCAATATGATTTGAAAACTATTGACGCGGCTGATTTATCTGCTGGAGATATTATGGATCTTATTGAACAGCATCTTGAGGGCACCAGAGAGACTGACCAAGCTCCCATAATTCGCCAGAAAATCATTAACACTCCTAGGGCTATACGTGAAGGTTTAGATCGTTCACGGATTAATGAATTATCTCAGCACGCTTTACAATGGCAGTTAGAGTTCTCAAACATTCTTCAGCTAAATACTGAAAAAAATCATGATGATCCTAAACAGCTTTCTTTTGCTAAAAAGGTCAATATTGTTGAACAGTATAGTTCATGGATTAAAGATTATGAAAAAGAAATTGCTAGTGAGTACAAAGATATAGTTGTCGCGGATGCTGAAGCTTACCTTAAACGTGCTCTTGATGGGGAAGTATTAGATGATCATAATTGATAACATTCGTATTCGAAATTTCCGCGCTATCCGGGAAGCTAAACTTGAACCCTTAAAAGAGGGCATTACAGGTATTTTCGGTTCAAATGGTGCGGGTAAAACAACATTTCTAATTGGAACGTTATTTGCTTTATATGGTGTTCGTCCTGAAGGATCAACAGTGGCTTCTCTTCGTCGTCATGGTAGCGAGAAAGAAGAGTGTTCAGTCTCTGTTGTTTTTGAACATCTTGGACAAACTATTGAAGTATTACGTGAAATAAGTGGTCGTAATAATACTGTAAAAGCATGGGTATATATTGATGGTAAGGAAATAAGCAAAGGTAGTGTTGGTTATACCGAAAAATGGATTCGTGCTCGGTTAGGTGTTGACGCGGAAGGATTCAAAACAGCTTTCGTTGTTCGTCAAAAAGAGCTTGATTTACTTGTATCTTCTAAACCTTCTGAACGTAAAGTTATTATTGAACGTTTAGCTGGTATCGAAACTATTAACTCAGCTTTAAAGAGTGCCCGTGAGGAGGAGAATGCTTCTAAGAAAGCTCTAATTAATCTTCCCGGTTCACTTGAGGCTTTCCGTGAAGCTGAGGAACTTTTTGTTATAGAAGAACAAAAACATGAAGGTTTACAAACACGCATAGCTTCTGGTAACGCTAAAAGGCTTGAAGCTAAAGAATCATATGACATTCTTGATCGTAAATACACGAATGCTAAAGATCAGAAATATGAATTAGATAAAAGTATTACTCGTTTAGATAATATGTCTAATGAGCGTGCTGAAAAACAATCTTTACTAGATGAAGCTAAGATTAGGCATGATGGGGTCACAAAAGATACTGTCGATATGCTAGAAGGCAAGTTTAAAGCTTTAGATGTTGAGCTAGAAAATATGCGCAAGAGCTATACTGACTTAAATGTTAAATCTCAAGTCGCTAAACAAAACATTATTAATATTGAACAAGAGTTAGCGTCTCTGTCTACAATTGTGGAACCGGAAACTCCTAAAGTTTCTTCTTCTGAAATTGATGAACAGATTTTGGTTCTAGAATCATCTAAGAATGATGTCATTAATGAAAAGCATGTATTAGGTGCTCGTAGGGAATCTCTTGTTGTCGCTTTAGCGGCAGTTGAAAATGAAACCTGCCCTACATGTTTGCGCCCGTGGGAAGATCATGATCATGATAAAGGTAAATATGCTGAAGACCTTAAAAATATTGAAGAAGAGTTAAAAACGGTAGTTGCTAAAGAGGCTGAATTTAATGATAAAATTCGTGCTGCTCGTGCTGAGAAAATTAATGTTGTTGAATTAGAGAATAATGTTATTGAATTCAATAATTCTAAAAAGAAGATTGCTGAACTCAAAGTTCAGTTAAAAGCTAATCAGAAGAATGTTGTTGACGATTCTGTTCTTACCGGGATTACTGAAGATGGTAAAAAGTTAAGCTTACGTAGAGATGCTCATTTTTCAGCTTTCACGGAAGCTAAAACAGCGTTAACTTTCGCTGAGCGAGTTAAAACTTTAACAGATGAAATTATTGCTATTGATAATCTTATCCCTGTTATTGAAGAGGATATTAAAGAGAAAAAGCAGACTATTCCTGATTTGGATTCACTTGAAATCGAATATAACGAAGCTAAAGCTTTACTTGAAAGAATTGAATCTCTTCTCACTGAGGTTAACAATGAATATAACATTCATAATGTTGTTTTCCTTCAAGCACAGAATGAAGCTATAAATCAGAAGAACATGTGGGAAGCTCGACAGAATGCGCATTCTCGTCATGAACAGATTACAGCTACTACAGAAACATTGGATAAGTTCCGTAAAGATAGTATAGGTAGATTAGCCCCTGAGTTGTCAGATTATGCTACTTCTCTTATCTCTGAAATGACATCAGGAGCCTTTACAGAGGTTACTTTGGATGAGAACTTCACCCCTAGTGTTACAGACTCTGAGGGGAACAGCAGGCCCGTTACATGGCTATCTGGTGGTGAAGAGTCTGCGGTAGCTTTAGCTCTTCGCTTATCTATTGCGTTCCTTATCACTGGCGGTAACCCTGAATTGCTTTGGTTGGATGAAGTTCTTACGGCTCAAGATACTGATCGTAGGACTTCAATGTTAGCTATGATTCGTGCGCTTCCTATTAAGCAGATTGTTATGATTAATCATACTCAGGAAGCTAGCGATGTAGTTGATAAAGTTATCACTTTGATTCCTAATGTGAAATCTGGGTCTGTTATTCAATAAAAGACATTTTCTCCGCTGGATGCCGATAGGTAAACTAAATTGATTTTTGGAGAAAAAATGAGCGACAACTTAAGGGATGAATTCGATCTTGGTGCTGATGACGATTTCAGTCAAGATGTGCCTTCTAATGAATCTGTTATTGTAGTACCTGATGCTGAAGGAAACTTCGCAAGTGTCCCTAACATCGTTTCAACTACTGATGGTTTCACCGAAGATGGTAAACCAGCTATGACCATTGTTCATCTTGATGATGAAGGTAATGAGCATACACAAATTATTGATTTA
>Ga0247742_10000232_pt1 | contig 48219 bp, 57 predicted proteins | sample UWRJL208509C2_FD_180944 | JGI IMG/M metagenome (GOLD analysis project Ga0247742, IMG submission 180944) | Plant litter microbial communities from Arlington Agricultural Research Station in Wisconsin, United States - UWRJ-L208-509C-2 | ecosystem: Environmental > Terrestrial > Plant litter >...
TTTTCTATTATCGTTGCTTTGCACGTGAGGCAGAGCGACGGGCTGCACCCAGCTGAGCGACTGGCGGAACCAAATGGACCGCCCTGCCACCACTGTTTGGAATCCCATGCCAACAGCCACCTGTCCCCGCGATTTCGGCGTCTGCAATTTTGAAGTCCGCTGAAATCGACGTCAACACTATCTTTGCTCTCACACCACACCGTCTCTCTAACCTTTTCTTCAGTATCGCGATACGACATCCGTAACCTCTAAAAACAAGTAAGTAACGCTCTATTCAAAAGATTTGAGTTACTTATCGGCAATGTAGAACAACTGACCCAACGACGTCGCTCTTGCACCCCAAACACCAACGCCGAAACCTACAAGGATTTGTGAAACAAAGGTGAACGAGGGACCCATGAATCAGGAACTACTAGATATGTTGACAGCAATGTCTCCACTTCGTCATTCACCCACCTTTGTTGTTATCAGGCCGAAGATTATTTTCAGAGCGCTCGACCGTGATCATGAATCAACAATCGTCCAGAACTAGCTTGTGGCTATCGCCCGTCACTCGATATCGGCTGCAGGCTCTAACGCCAGCCACGAGACATCAGTCCGCCCGACTAAACCGACTCCTCTAGGTTTCAAGACCGTGCCTTAACCTCGCACATGCTTCGCGCCGATAGGTTCTCGAACAGGGTGCGTTGTAACAACATCCACTAGCTTATGTGTTGCATTCTGATATTTTCGCCTCATAAAGCTCTCACTGAGAAAGTACCCGAACTCAAACAGGACACCTCAGCTGCAACCCCCGGAGCCTAAGCCGCAACACTCTCCTTAACCATCCTCAACATTCCTTCAAGCGCGAATGCACAACCCGACTGCTCGGTACGCCTTTCTCCACTTGCCCAACTACGTTCGTTATTGACTGGGCTGTGAAGGTTCAGGCGAGTCGGAGATGAGTACAGTTGTGAAGCAAATGAAGATTATCCATCAAGACGGTTTCAAAGAGCACGAGCTGGTTGAGTATCGACCGATCGTGTTTTGGAGTCAGCACGGCAAGTTGTGATCTATGTGAAGAAAATTGGATTGGAGTGCGAGGAATACTTGAACAGGGTGCGCCTTAACGACCTCTATTAGCTTATGCGTCATGTTCTAACACTGTTGCCTCATAAGGTTCTGGCTGAGAAGGTACTCGAATTCAAACTGGACACATCGACTACAACTCTTACTTTCCCAGTGAGATTGCAGAGGCCATCCACCGACTCTGAAAGTACCCGATCCTCTCTAAAATCATGGACGAAAACTCGAGCGAGTTCTATTTGATGGACTCAGCCGGCTAGTATGTTACCGTTCCTGTTCTTATACTCGCTGCTCACTTTCGTTCCACCAGCAGCTTCTTCAACACCATACTACGAACAGGAGCTCCGGGGTACCTACCAGACGAACCTGATGTCCCCAGAATGCGATCGAAAGCAGCAGGTATCAAAGAAACGAGGTTTACGATAGGGAAACCTTCGTGAGTACCGATCCGCCTTTCCTACTGCTCGCCGCTGACAAACGAGGCTCCCGACAGGAACTTGCGCGACCCCATTAGCGCCTACTGAAACGGGACCAACAGGATCAGTGCTGACATTCGTTGTTGGTCTTTCCTTCCTACTACCACTAACACTTCCTCCATCCGTCCCTCTGGCCATACTACACACGGAAGCACCACAAAAAGATATATATTATAAAATACACTAACGATGATTTACAGCCATTCTTTTCGAGTCGGCTCAGCTGGTGAACCAGCACACGAACATCAACAAAACAGGCGCGTTTTCCCTCCGTTGAGGACGTGGGTGAAGATTCATTGACTTTCAACAAATCGGCTCATCTACGCGTGCCCAGGCTTACTCAACTCAGATTGCCAGTCCTATGGAACAATCCATAAGAGGTCCTATTGATAATGCCCGCTTCGGTCATGCTGTTGTGTTCGCCAGTCGTCCCGTTCCTGTCATCAACCCACAGGGAGCTCTAGCACTCCATAGCATGCCTCGCCGTCCTTGCGGCAGCAGCAGACAAGGCCGCCTACCCAGCAGCTTCCACGAGAAGGCACTCAAGATCTCCAATGTCTTCCGTCAGGCGCTGACTGCCTTCGATCAGGACTGAGGTCCCATCCTCCTCAATCATGGTCATGGCCGCAATACCGTTCACGTTGAGCATGGATTTGTCACCATCTTACCCGACAAATTTGTTGGACCCGACCGACCTCACCCCTTCATCGATTTCGAGAATGGAAGCCCCATAAACCATTTCATGCCACTTATGGGCAGTGGTCCATTTGATGGAAATATTGAGATCCTTCCTGCATCCGCTCCCTATCCTAACCACTGTCATCATCACCATCATCCCACCCACCAGGTCTACCGCGGAGAGAGGAATTCCTTCGCCACCTGACTCCACGCCTCTTTGATGAATCTCGGCCCTTGGGAGGGCAGAGCTGTCACCTTTGTTCTAGGTAAGTCGTTGCGCCTGTTCATAGTTCGATCAATGACTAAATCGCCCACTTAATTCTCTTCTAGGATGTGGTATCGGTGTTCTCCGCTTCCTCTGGTTCCTTGCCGTTGTCTCCTACCGTGTCATGAAGTTCAAACGCACCACCGCCAAGCACAAGTACGTTCACATTGCAATGGTCGACGGGCTTGATGAGCAACTTCCGAGTTACCTAACCGAGAAGACTCCCGTTGTCGAGGAAGAGCCTGCCAAGGCCCTGCTGCCACCGAGGAGACCAAGTAGAATCATGATTTCTGTGCTACTTACGATACTAGGTTGCCTGTTGTTTCTATAACTTTGGTTCCTCGCCTTGATACTGACCCACGCTCGTTATTTATCGTGATTTATAGAAAACAAGAAAACCCCATAATACACAATGAACCATTGTCAAGTTATCCTAATACTATCGTTATAAATGAAACTTGTTGCCCATTGTTTCTCAGTGGGAGAATGTTCCTTCCTAGCCACTCTGTGGGTGTATTCCAAAGATTCCTGTCATTGTGCTGTCGGCTTGAAGACACCCTAGAAATATTATGCGTCAGGTTAAAATTATAGCCCGAGTAATTATATACCAGCTAGAGTATTCATAATTGGGAACCTGAAACTGGGCCCATATCAGCACGTTGATTCATCAAGAAATAGTTCTAGGATCGCTGATCCTCTCCTCGTTAGTGTGCTCTTTTGACGGATTCGCCGTAAGTTCAATCCTTTACTTTCGTACATTCAATTTACTAACTGAAGATCCAATACCATGTACAACGTTGTCGAAGACCCGTCATACACTGGGTGCTCGTTCAGCCGAGAGTCGACGATCCCTGCTATTCGTAGGTTCTCTTGTTGTGTCTCCCTCTGAAGTTCTCACACTTACTCAAGTTCTCCCTCCCTCCCTTCTTCCCTCTGTAGCCATCTCTCCCTTTCACCCTCCGTCCCTCCTTAGCTCTCCCTACGGGAATTTTCTCTAGTCCCTAGTCGTCCAGTATGAAATGTACCCATAACCCTCACGGCGATCCTTTTCCGTGATCAACGACGCTCATCGGCGGGTGCTGGGGGTTGAGATTGGTTTTTGGTTGGAGCATCTGCCGTTCTCAGGGAGTATGGGACACGGATAAGGTGTTCAGTTGCTGCAACAGCACAAAAACTTGCATTCGGACTTGGATTGCCGTCGTTGACATCGATGGGAATACAAGGCTCGGATTGAGCTCAATTTGGACACCAGCTTAGGCCTCCCAGTGAAAACCGACTCTGACCTAGTCTGGTCAGAGCTGATCATTTCTGAAAATCTCGACAAGCATCTGAAGTGCTGAGAAATGCCGAAGAAACCCGAGTTTGTCCCTCCACCAGAACTTTTTCTGGTCAAATCTGCAAAAAAAAAACGGACGTGATTCTGACGATAATATTTAGTGCATCCGTGTAATCTGACGTTTCTGCTGCTTTCTGGTAATATCGGATCCCATCTGGTAGTGCAAAACATCTCATGTTTCCTTCTAAAAATATACATTTCTGCTAATATCCGATGCCTTCTGCATTTACGCTGTACCATATAATCTACCGTACAAGTCCCTCCGCCCACCGCGTAGCCCATCCGCCAAAACACATATACACAGCTAACGGGGTAAGATATCTGTTAAATATATCAGCAAGATCTCGATAAAACTCCTAGTAGAATAACATACCGAGTGATGTGGTATGCAGCCGCGGCACACTGCATCCAAACTTTGTCTCTCCGGGTAGCGTTCTAACATGACGGAAAGTCAGCGATGCGATCGAACGAAGTGATGTGAGATACTTGCCTGCTGTGGCACCTATCTCCGTATTGTAAGGTGGCTATATGCATGTACCAAATAGCGTGAATGCTTCAGGATGATCAATTAGTGTCGTACCTCATTCATTGCGACGTGCCATGTTCGCATCCATAGCCCCGTTTGGGCCGATCCACTATGAGACCTGTGTACACAGTGTGGGAAATGCGGACATTGAGGGAAAATGTAGGGGAAGGAGGAAGGGGAAGGACGGAAGGACGGGGAGGACATGGTGGTTGCGGAGGAAGATGTTTCGAAATCTGGATGCCATCTAATCACGCCAATGTGATTGCAACTCCGCTCGGAGTGCTGGTCTTTGCAGAACAGCATGAAAGACTTATAAAAATTGCTAAGTCTACCCAAGTCTTCAAGACGCGTTATAATAAACGAATGACGTCATCAATTGAGTGCCCAGAATCACCACCGGAAATTGCAGAGAATAACAGCCTGCGTCAGAATTTGTCCTCAGCATCCAAAATTCGCAGATCCACGCCAGGTTTAATCAGAGTCGGTTTTCACTAGCGCTTAGGGCTTGGGCCAGGTCGGTGTCATTGAGGGGGACGACTGCCGCGTGTATGATGACGACAACTCGTCTCGCCCTCCTTCCTACCATCACTTCTCACCTACGCTCCCTTCCTCCTTTCCCTTGCCTACCACGCTGGTTCGATAATACACTATTTCCCCTGAATGATACATGCAGGAACATTGAGAGACACTATCCAAGGATCCACAGGGAGACGCAAAAGAAGTCTTGCAGGAGATCAATATGATCTTTGCTAAAGACGTGAAGCATCTTTGACAGATTATGTATATCTTTCAAAGATTAGGTACATATCTATGGGAAGACGTGACATCTTTGCGTCTTTTGCGTCTTTCGGTCTCTGGGAAGATGCCAAAGACGCTCAAAGACGGACCTGCCATTTTCCTGATCTGAGTCGGCCACAGTACTGGGTCCAGTGGTTGCATTGATTTGATGGTGTTTAGTTAGTGCTGAATTATGTTATGTAAAAAGGTACAACTCGAACGTCGTGGGCACATTCATTCTGGGGTGCATGATGGGATTCCTTGTCCTCTACCCTATGCATTCCTCCCTGCACGCCATGTATTGGCCTCACCACCAGCAGCCAGCGCAGCTCAAAAACTTTGCCCAGACACAGCGGGAGGCTAACGAAGAGTTCTACGCAACGTTTCCAGATGCCAGACGTGCAGCCGAGGCTCAACACTACTCTGCATTGTCGACATACTGCCTTCCTGGCATCGATTACTACTACAGCGCTCATCTAGATGCCCCGATAGACTTGGAATGCAGTGATAGTGGTTATATCACGCTTGGTGGAGGGCACAGGCAGCCAACTTATATCGCGACGCATCTTAACTCCGACAACCCACCACCAGAAGTCACTCATCCTGCCAGCACAAAAAACATAGCGCCTCAGCAGCCTTTTTCGAAACAGCAGCAACAACAGCCTCACCACCAACTCCACACTTGCTCAGTATGTCTTGCACGGCATCTTGTAACTCTACAGGGTTAACCAAAGAACACCGTAGATCAACCACGTTTACCCTCCGAATATTTTTCAAAACCCCACCCACTGCACCAGCCCAGTTCCAGCTCTTCAGCTCGCCGTCTGGATTCCCCCTCAGGGACAACAACCCAAGGTCAATGGCTATCCCCACCACCAAACTCATGGGTTTGCCCAACCACCTCCCGTGACAGAAGCAGTTTCTACTGCATATCCAGCACAACAGTCGTCAACCGTCTCATCCCCAGCTGGCAATGGAAGCAAGACTGTCGCGTATCAGCCAATTGTTGTGCTGAGCCAAACCCCTGAATGCCTGGCTGCCCAGCAGCATCAACACAGCACGACCTACCACTGCCCTGCCCATCCCCGCTCCCCTGCCACCCAATGCCGCCACGGCCGCATATCTGTTGCTCCTTCGCAGCGATCTGCTCATGAAGGCGGGCCTTGGGCTGGAGGTTCCATGAGGTCAGAACAGTTGATGCGCCTGAGCCCGCTGCCATCCAGACGCCTACTTGTGAAAAAGCCACCACTTGCATGTCTCTTCTGCCGTGGCCGCAAGATCGCATGTGGCCCTCCCCTTCCTGGCAGTCCAGATCGGACGTGCAAGTAAGTCTATCTACTGCTCAGATCCACACAAGTATTTTACTGACACCATCCTGTTAGTCAATGCCAACGCCGATCGTTGCGCTGTGAATATCCATCGGAGAGTCGCCGAGGGATGAGGAAGAAGAAAACCGACGAAACCCTCAATTCCGAGGAACAGACCGCTACAACCCATCCTTTAATTGACCAACTTCCTCCATTGACAGCGTCCCCATAGTCCTCTTTCCCCTTTCTTGCCATCTTTATGCTATCTTTTTTCTATCGTCGGGGACCGTTGGTTCCGTCAACATTTAATAACTCTGTCCTGTCGCTTTGGAACTTGCATTTCCCTCCACCTTAACTATACCATATTAACGTTGCACTACCACATCTTGGAACTCATAGAACACCCATTACCCTTGCACACATCTCATCTGCTATCCCAGAAATATTAGTCGTACCCATACCATTTTTTTTGCTACTCTAATCATGATCACGACTACTTGAGTACTTACAGTACATTGTTATTGGTTGTATACATATTCATTTGCTCATTGTATATACTAGGCTGGTACCCGTGCTGCCCACGAAGACGGGTACATCTTTATAAACCTGGATAGCGACCTGGAATGAGAATTGGAAGTCCTATGATTGGTAGTACAGAAATCGCCTTGCACTGTGAACACGACAGCGCGCGAAACGCGCCGTCTTGTTGAGCGGCTCCGGCTCCATCATGACGCATAATAGATGTACTGCTAATCTTGTAAACTGGAGAATGCAGGTTGTGACTAAGTTATCGCCATCCAACAGTGTTGCCTTATAACACAAGGGGCAAAGGCTCTTTTTCAGGTGGAAAACAACGGCCTAAATTCAAGCAAAACATGTTAAATACTGTGTACCGTTCTGACCTCTTGCGAAGAATAATAGATTATTTTAGGGTTAGAGGATCGGTGGTGGTTTGGAGCAAAGCTGCACAGCCTTGATGGCGATTTCAGCGGACTTCAACTTGAAACTGCTGAGCGCTGAGCCTCAGTAAAAAGCGAAGTCATGCAGAGTACACCAATAGTCGTACAAAGTCAACTGGTTGTCAACCATCCGTTGAAAATTCGACTGACCCTTGATTCGTATCATACATTCGTTGTACAGGCGTACTATCATTGTCTGGGAGTTTGACAAGTTTTGACCTTCGAACGATTTCCCTCACTCAGAGAGGTCCCTGTACCTCATAATTTTTCACAGCAATATATGTGTATCTCATACGCTTAAATGTATTTTTTGAAAATTTATTGCTTGAGCATGAGCCACTGCGGAGCATTACCGGTCGTCGAAGCTCAATGTTCTGGGAGTTTGACAATTTCGTCACACTGGAGTCACGTCAAATTTAGCGGTGCGTTGACAGCGAGTGACGGCAAGCAAAGCCTTGGGCAGCGCGCGTGAGAGTCGCATTTGTCACGGTTTTGAGCGCAGAATCCGTATTTGTTAACTCATGAAAAAGCCACGCAAAATACAGCTTCAAAAATTTGCATACCAGCTACTAGACTATGCTGGATTACCCTAGCAAATTTTTGTGGGAGTTCGATCGCTAGATCTGGCTGGATCTCATTCAAAAGTCACTTACACCAACCATTTTGATGGGGTCAAAACCACCTTTGAAAATTCTACGCTCGCAAAACAGCTTTCTCCCCCAAAAAAGTGGATATTGGTGTTTATATAATGTCTTAGAGTATTGAAAAAAAATTCTGAACAGGAGAGTCTAAAAATGAGGGAGGAATTCGGGATTATCAAATTCCCCGAACATGTCAAACTCCCCGACAACGATAGTATAAGGATAAAAATAAAATTCTTCTAAGTCCAATATCAATATATCAATACTGGACAGAACTGAAGACCATTCGAGTTGTCGGACTGTTGTCCATTTCATGATCCTCCTTTCCAGAGTCCTGGTCTGGACTTCCCAACTCTTCTGAACTAAAGCTATGTATCTCCGAATAATATAGACATCGGCGTTTGGTTCAAGTTCCTAGATTTGATAATGTCTACTATCGAAGAATGCCAGAGGTATGTCTACGGTGCGAAAAAGACTGCAGCCACGTTTTCCCCTAATTCGACCGAGAGGTTGAGTTAGTACCTCAGTCAAAACATCATAGATGACCAGACTGCGTTCGGTGGATCCTTCTTCTAGAGTGTAGAATGTGGTCGCCTCACCAAGGAGTGGTTTTCCCCACGAGCCGTGCTTAAGCTCTCAAGAAAGCTCACAAACAGAATGTTAGCCCAACTTTAATTCAGAGCATAACTTGAAGTAAGTGATACTTATGTTTAATTCAGACAAAACTCAAACCAGGGGTAAAAACATGCATTTGAGCTGACGCAAACGACGCCTTTGTAGCTATGCGCTTGGCATAACGGTTAGTAGCTTAGCCAGTGGCAGTGGCAGTGCAACCACATGTATGCCAGCGACGCGACAATCACCTTTACTTTATGACCATCACCGACGTGTCTACACCTTGCTATGCGTTAGCGCACTCGAGAGCGTCCATCTTGGGCTACTCCAGCTTCCACTCAAGAGCGTCTTGCTGGCCCTGAAGCAATGTCGCAATTGGCTGGCAAAGACGAGCCTTGTTCAGAAAAGACCTCTGAGCAGACTTTCCAGGTATGTCGTTCCCAAGTCCCCCCACTTCCTATCCTTAAAATTGACATTCAACATATAAGCTACCACTCCTTATGAATTCAGAGCTCAACACATGGATCAAAGGCCGCAACATTAAGGTTACGTCCGGAATAAACTCTGTGACAAACGGGGTGTGTATTGTAATCTCGCACGCTCATTCTTCGCACATACTTACCACTTCGCTTCACAGAAATTGTTTCCGCTGTTTTTGCAAGCTCAGCTCGTCAGAAGCAGACTCTGGTCAGTAGACTGTATTGTAAGCATTCTACTCTGCCTGTATCATTTCTCAATTTGATAGCATTCACTCGCAGAAGAAGAAACGAGTGCGTAGTCGATATTAGTACCTGCTTGGCCTTACCTATACTACATCGTGTTTAATAATATTTCCCTGTCTATTGAATTCTGCGAGAATCCGAGTGGCAATTATACGACCAAGACCCGACTAATCTATGACTATTGTGAGACTATTGAAATTCTAATGCTTGACTAATATACGACGTATACCCTACTTAGGTTCCACTTGTCCATCAATGGTGCATACAGATGTCTGACTATCTCGAGACTACGACAGTCAGAAATCTGTCAAAAAAACGGCTTTTAGTCAAACACCCTTAATTAGTTGACTGTTGTACGACCAAAGTGCAACTTCGCTATTTACTGAGGCTAAGCCGTCACTGGCAGACGCCGAAATCGCCATCAACAATGGTTCGTGTCATCGATCTTTTCTCTCAAACCACAACCATCCTACTTCCCCATCGCGATATAATGCGAGAATAAAGTGAGTAATGTACCTGTTGTGATATTGTGATAACTTAACGACGATCTAGAACTAAACCCGGCGACAACCCGTTCCACCATAAAGATGTCGGCCAGCAGGAAGGCATGCGGTAGTATTGCTATGAGTGATCTATGAGGAGGAATTCTGCGAGGTATGTCATATCTGTATTACGACTCCGTCGTTCGCCGACCTTTTCGTTAGTAGGAAAAAGGCTCTTTCACGCCCGATGCGACATAGATTGCCATCACGCACACCTCTGGTACACTCCGCCTCGCTGAAAGTCCCCTAAAGAAAACGCTAAGGAATGACATCTCCTCCATCAGCTCTCTGCGGCCGTATGCTCAGTCTCGTGGCTATTTATCGACGTCCTCGTCGTCGTCCTCGCCATTGAAGGCCAAGACTACCGCTGTCACTGCTCCTCTTCGACCTAAGGCATCTGTCATCAAGTCGACCGCCGACCTCATCGGGCAACAAATTGCCCCGTGGCATACACTTATTCAAGGTCTCTCACCCGTTAAGGAGAAGGCAAACGCTTCGATCGCCGCCGTGAGCACGCCCCCATCATCGTCGGACACTTTCAAACCAGGTCATAAGCGGACCATGACGCCTGCTCCGGAGCCTGAACCTGAACCCGTATTCCAACCACTTAAACCTGCAAGGTTGCGGGCTCCAATCTCGCTTGCACCTGGTGCTGCAGCCGCCGCTGCAACGATTCGAGCGTCCAGGTCTAGGGCAGGGCTCACGGTCGATGTCAAGAAGGGTACTGACGTACCAGCGCTTCACTCATCGGATACGTTTGGCCATAGATCTTCCTCTCGTGCCTCTAGGGGTTCCATGACGCTCGATGAGCTCGGATCGAGTAGCAGTGGCTCCCTAACGCCAGTCTTCAAGCGCATCCACAATTCCGAAAAGGAGAAGGGTCATAAGTGTTCATCTCTCATCCCACCAGATCATCGCGAGTCCACCAACACCAGCGAGCAAAGTACGCGAAGTGATTGGTCCAGTACCAGCTCCTACGGCAATCCCTTGGCCGACTCGTACGCAGAATCTTACAGCGTCCCAATCACTCGCGACCGGAGGAGGGCGTTAGGCATGTCTGGCACCATGGGCGGATCTACTGGTCCGGAGCCCGATGAGTCTGATCCCGACTCCGACGTTCCGGATGAGCTTAGGTTCCTCCTTGCTACTCACTCCAATCATGGCTCAGTAGTGGAGTCGTTGTCACCCGGAGATGAGGATGAGGACCTTGCGACAGCAAATCCTACTCTTGATGTTGAAATGTCGGTTGCCCGTACCGCCTCTCCTCGAGTTCCCGATGTGGCGCCTATCCTGCAGCTCCCAACATTCCGCGCTTCGCTCATTGACGAAGAAGACAACCACCTCGACATCGATGATGGGAGTGTTACCTCCGACGAGGACACAAAAAAATCTTTCGATTTCACGGGGGAACCGAAGAAACTCAATGAGTCGGGCGCCTCTGATCGCAGGTCATTCGTCAAACAGTTGGAAAACGCATTCCGCACGCCAGCCAAAGTGGATCTCCGTTACGACTTCGGTGGTCACCTTCGAGTCGAGGTTCCACCCGTACCCAGCATCCCTGTTGACTTACGCATGGCAGTTGACGCCGACAGCAGCGCTGGTACATCCACAATGGAGAGCCTTGACTCCTCCAACAGCCAGTCGCAGCTTCTCAACATGCGAAGGCCAAGTATGATTGAGATGTCTCAGGAGGATGCTCTTTCGCATCGATATGTTTTCCACATCGAGGATCGTCGATATGAAAGAGCCTACATTGCTGCAAGGATCGGATAGTATCAACAGCACCACCGAAACGCACGATATCTTGTTCAGTGGCGATGAAATCTTGTCGAGTGTAGAACTCGCCCGATCAACCGCATCGAAGCCATCGGATGGACAGGTCAACACCTCTTTCAAATCCGGCGGGCTACCGAAGCATGGCTCGAACGTGTTTTCCTCTCAGGAGCAGCCGCTAACGCTTTCCGATATCATTCCTCCTCCAGAGCAAGCCCAATCGATTTCTGAATCCTCCATGATACTCGACGACCTAGAGGACGAATCTGTCTTGAAGTCGATCTATGCGAAGCTCCTCGGTCACGATGCGCCTACCACTCGTGTTCGAGTCAATTCAGGATCTAGCGTCCATCAACGGAACCGTGGAAGTACGTATAAGGATATGTCGCGTCCTACATCGGGTATCAGCTTTGCTGGACTTGACTCTTGATGAAGTCCGTCGGGGTTTCGAGTTTAACAGCGATCGTCCTGCCTTCTACCCACCTCCTGCCAGCAACTCAAGACACGTTCCCCATCGCCGGCACGAATCAGTCTTCAGCATTGCTTCCGTCCCGTCCTACGGCCACGTCATCAACAGTGGCTCTACTGATCCTTTCGACTATGGCTTGCCCAGTCTTCGTGAGCGCCCGTCATCAGAAGATATGTCGAGCATCTCGATGTCTATGACCGTCGATAACACGTTTGCGTTCATCCGTAACCAGCTTCGTCGTCGTGTTGATAGTGATGGCTCAAGCTTCTATTTTCGCCCATCTGCTCCTGCTCCTGGTGTGCGTGGTCATCGTCGCCGTGAATCCAACATGTCTGTGTCTTCGCAAGCTCCTCCAATCAGTCTGTACAACTGCAGCTTTGGTCAGCATCGCAGAAATGATTCAACCGCCAGCGCAAGCTCAGTCGCCATGTCATATGCTAAATACGGAGCCAACAGCGGGATATCAACTTGGGCGCGTCATCGTAAAGACCTCTCCATGGATTCTGTCATGAGCGACTTCTCCGCAGTGCACCTTGGCCGACCTGGACTTGGAGACAAGATGTTCGACAACACTGCAGATCATGGACCCCTCACGTCTATCTCTGCTTCTCCACCCGAAAGCGATGCCTCCCAAAGGCGGTTTGGACGTCGAAACTCATTCGACTCCATCATGGACGAGGAGCAGAGATTCTCAATGGAGGATTCCATCTTCGAGAAGACTGGCCAACCTATCTCGGTCTCCGACGACTCGGTTTTCGGTGACAACTACTCGCACTCGTACCGATCGGGACTTTTACCTCCACATCAATTCCGCCCGCTCTCTGTTCTTAGTACTGGTAGCGTCCATAGCCCAGCTGATGACGATGACACAATGATCAGTGTAAGTTCGTTTGAGCCTCAGTGTGTACGTTGCTGAATTCGTTCTAGATGCTTGGAGGTGGCCACGTTCGGCGTCGTTCAGTCGGCTCTATCATTGAGGCTTCACCTTGTGTCCGTGTCGAGAAGCGAAAGCACTCTGGAATTCAACATGTCGGTCGATATGAATCTCCGCACAAGGCCAGAATAGTAGAAAACCCATCTATCGCGTCGACTTCTTCATTCCAATTTGGCGGAGAACGCATGATCAGGGCCCAACATAGTCTATTGGAACGACAGAGCTTGGAGGAGAATTGCCTCATTGCGGATGGGGAGGACGTGTCCAACCTATGTAAGCCGTTAGCCCATCGCCGAATTCTGCATCTAAACCCCTTGTAGATTGCCCTGCACCCGTTTTCACAAGACCAGGCCCAGCATCTTGTTCTCGTTCTAGCACGTGTACCTCCAGTTCTAGTGGAGACACTCCTCTTTCAGCCTCCGACGGCTCCTCCATATCAGAAGGCTCTCAATCCAGCATTGATCTTTCGCAGATCAATATCACATCATCCAACATCACTCACCCGCTTTCCAATGTCGCTAGACATCGTACGAGAGCGAGAGCCCGCGGAGCTGGCCACCGTCGCCGTTATTCGAAGGCTCGCATGTCCCGTGCCTCTGTATGAAACGATCGAAGAGGAACTGTCAAGCTCGACGTCGTCCAGCTCTACCCAGTCCTTGAATGAGAGCCCAACCTGTCAACAAGTCTTCATCATTGACTCCGACACGGCATCCGTTCACTCTAGGTCCGGTGAAGTGACGTGGGATGATAAACATGGTATTGTCGCGCTTAGGAAATTTTATGCCCTGCGAGATGAGGCCGTCGAGACTGTCACTGAGAGCAAGCGCATGTGGATGGACACCCCTTTCTCGCTCTTTGCAGTTCAATGTGCGTGTTCTCTATCTATTCCCATTCGCCATCCTAACGAATTATCAGCATTCCAAGCTCCAAACCACCCGGCAGGCATGCAAGCCCTGTTGGAGCACCCTGTACAAAACTACGGTCCACTCCCTTCCGAACTTCGCCCCTGTCGTGTACGGTCTCGTACCTACTCTCGTCCATCGCTGTATCCACCGAATAGGTTCTTCAAGATTACTACTATCTCACCAGAGAAGACAACCACACCTGTGACGGAGGTCAAGGTTCCGACTACCACACCAGTCTTGCGTCAAGTTCTCGTCAATATCAACACGTTGTCTGTCGCGCCATCTATCGATGCTCTCAAGCCCTTCTCGCCCCTGGCCGTTGATATCGAGCCCAAGCGCGAGAATGCGTTCGGACTTGCGCCCAACGTCAGACCTCGTGCGGGATCTACCGCGCGCAGGACGGCTCTTGGATGGTCGAAACGAAGTACTGGGAAAGCCTCGACGGATCAGAAGGAGAACGTAGTCGGAAATGGCAGCGTGATAACGTGCGTATCATTTCTTTCTATTCACTTCCTTTACTTACTCGCTTTTAGACCTGGAGACAATCTTCGCCTCAATCGACCTCGACCAAAGGGACGACCTACACCAGGTGGCCGAACTCCAGCTTCTCACAACCTTTCTATCCGCGTCTAGTCGTATACATCCCAAATCGCTCTCAACGTATGCTATGCCCATCTATGCCTGATATCGTTACATCTTGAAATCCCCTGCACGAAACTCTTTGCCACGTCGATTCACATCTTACCTCTCACCTTGACATTCTAAACCGCCTCATATTGCTACTGCGTTCTCTTTGTGCTATCCTCGTGTTTCCGAGTCAATTGTTTTCATTTAACAGATAGCATAGCGCCTTTTTTGTACATCTCGTATTCGTAGATCGAATATACAACCTTCCATGTTACCTACGTATCTTCGTGCCTAACCCTTTCCCAGCTTGCACGTTGGATCCTGATCATGCTACAACGCACATTCGATTGATGAAATCTCTGAGATAATTCACCGTTCTTGTATATTTGGCAGTGTTACGGCCGTGTTTTTATGCCAGCCAATGCCTTTTCAGTGGCTAGTGCTAGCGGCGATGGATCGAGGACGCCACACAACCACGTACCTGTAGCCCATATACTATTCTCCTCTCATACAACGGAACTTATCAAAGCAACAAGATTACCAGCATAAAATTCGTGCGTACTTATTCTAACTGGTCAAGGTACTCAACCTCGCGAACCCGTCATATTCATTTGGTCTTTACAGCTTTGACTTGATCCAAGTCCCAGCCTCGGTGCCAAACTTATCGAAATATCTACCATGCTCTCCTCCGTCGTTTCCATTCGCACAAACCGGGTCCGCGCTTTCGCACCAGGAACGCAAAATACTGGCCCACTTGGCAAGCGACGAGAGCTGAGTGCCCGTTTGTGGCCATATCTTCGATCAGAATCAGCTACGAATCGTCTAAGACGCGGGGAAATTACATACTCCGGCCATGTCTGCGCCTAACCCGACGTTCCAGCTCTGACTTGCGGAGTGGTGCACATCGCCGAAGAGCGAGGCCGCAACGACTATACAGACGGTTAAACGCGGGACTTTGTTGGTGGGAAGCAACACGAACTTTTGTTTCCAGGAGTAGTTGTTTTAGTGAGTCCAGCACTCGTAGGTTGAGTGCAACTTTGTTGCATGCTTCCTCCACCTCCACCAAGGATATCACCAATGACATGAGCGCCCTTCCAGTCGGGTAAGTGATTGTTCAATATGTTCGAACCATTCAACTCACTTGGGAGTAACCGGTTAGAACCAACTTGGAGTCAGGGCACCTGGCGTTGTACGCCTTGATCAGCGCCGTTCCATTCGTAACGCCTCCTTGCGCAGAGTTACAGTAGTTTTCAAAAGTCGCTGCATAGCCGATGTCCTCGTAGCCGCAGCTGCTAAACCCCCTGGTAGACGGCATCGATGATTTTTGACTGAGTACCTGGGTATGGCTCGGTTGAATCACGAGCAACGAAGATAGGACTCGAAACTATTCCATATGGACATCATTTAGCCAAGCTCTCCAGCCTATTAATCTCAACTCTGAATCTGTAACGGATTTTCGACAACGTCGATTGTCGAGACCCTTCGACTGCCAGAGCCATTCGTCGATCATCAAGAGACAGCAGTTGCTAGTGTAATTGACGTCAAATATGAGAGACGAGTCGAACGTGCGTTCCGATTACGACAAGGTCTAAGAGAATGAACCTAAGGGAAAGGTTACTCAGATACGTGTTACATCGTTGAGGAGTGTAGAGGCGGTTGAGAAGTGTATAGGTTCATAGAAGAAAGTATACATGGATGTAGACTCACATCGAGTGTCGTTAGCATATGCCCACGCATAGCCCAAGAGTTAAGAGCAGTGTGCTCGATCTTCGAACATTCACATCACGACTTCGTGTCCCTAAGAAACGAATGGACACGGAATGACATAGAGGCAGCTGCCGTCCAAGAACGTCAAGCAGTTCGGCATGTATACTGTAACGCGGATACGGTGAGTCTATAGTCCAACGGAAGAAACAGGTACGCACTGGATGTTCATATACGACCATAATCAACCTCAGACGATGTGAACCTCACAGTCTCCTGCTGCACATCGTCCTTTACGCTACAACTCGAAGACAGATCTCCAACGATAAGCGATGCAGAAAAAGAAGACCCAAACGTTGGACGTGAGGTCCGCCGACTGCGCAGTGCCCACTCGTGAACAAGAGGCCTAGTAATGACCGATAGCGATAATTCAGGTTGGGTGTCAGTTATCGAACGTCTCGTTTTAGTATTCAGTGTTCAGTTTTCGTTTCCCGGGCTAGAGACGGGGAGCGTTGGGTATAGAAGATTTCGGTCACTTGGGGGAGAAAAGGGGGAGCAGGCTGCAGCTGGGCCATTCTAAAGCTTACAGCGCCGATCGGCATGAATGAGTGTTGAATATAGGGCTAGTTCGTCCAGACATACCTGCTTTAGTGCGTGCTCTAAGATAGGTATGATCGAGAATGGTGAAGAAGGATGCGGTAGCAGATGAGGTTTGTGGCGCCTATTGATGAATGGGCATGAGTGAGGGTGGGTAGCGTCGAATATTACTCAGACATACTTGTTCTATTCGTACTTTGAGGTGCGGATATGAGCCAAGATATACGCTGAGATAACAGAGAACAAGTACCTGTATCAAAATCAGATTGAACAGATTCTAAGATGGTACATACAATCATTATAGACGTACTTTGGACAGTATTTACTCCAGTTTCAGGCAAATTGCAATGAATCATGACCTCCACCGTGCTCTCAGGCGTTCCCGCAGCCTTCAATGGTGCTGTTGCCGCAGGAGCGACCCCAGTGCTAGCCCGGCTGACGATAAAGAGCGTTCGTTTTCATCAAGCATCCGAAGTGAGGAAGTGAGAAAGGATCGAGGATATAAGGAGTCCCGAACATTGGACGACGGTATCGGCACTGCGGTATACAAAGAGCATCGTGGACGAGTGGATTCAAGCGGTGGCTATGCCGGCCGGCTTTCATCCCCAATTCCTAAAAGGACACAGGTCACATGACCATTTCTCGCTCGGAGACAAAGTTTCTTCCAGTTTCTATCACCAGTACTCTTGGGACCAACATAATTTCTCGGTCACTCTTGCCATCTTAATCTTACTCGTCTTTTCAATGTAACCCTTCCTACTCCCTAACGATTGACGAAACAAGTCCTCTCGCCACCGCTGGTCTGGTGACCTCGACGCGGGTGGTGTCATGTTAGCTCGTGATTCTGGGGTAAATGTATGTCCTGTCTTTCCTCCGTTCGTTCCTGTGATTTGAGCTAACAAACTGTTTAGTTGTCTCGTTCTAACTCCTCTCAGCACGTTGTTCGTATCACCTCTCCACTCAACTCAACGTTTCCATGCGGAGCCCTGACGGACCAACCGATGCGCCTCGACCACACACGCCCGGATGTCCACACAGGCGGCGCTGGTCGAACGGCCAGCCTTGTCTTCGTCTATCGTGGTACTAGAAAGACGAACACATAGAGGACGTTGAGGTTGTTGGAGCCACGCGGAGGGACATATACTGTTTTGGACCGTATCGTTTTTGGGGTTGAGGATAACTCAACCACTACCTCCGTCTTTACCATCTCTTCGTCGCGAACATCTGTCTCAATACCCATCGGCACCCCTCTGCTTCTTCCCAGACTTCCACTGCTGCTACCTCCCCTTTGGGCAACCCTTCATCAAAGTCCTCGAAAACGCTCTCTATAACACTCGGCATCCTTGGTCCCGTACTTGCGCTCCTAGCTGCTTTCCTGGTATATTTCCTCTGCTATATCCGGAAGAGAAGACAACTAAGGTACAAGACCTGGTACGGCGTGACCTCTAGGACTGGGGGTGAATACCCTAGCGGTGTATATGCTAGTGGAGGAAGAGGAGGGGGGGGGGTATGTAGGACGAGAAAGCGGTGTTCGCGTTGTCGAGTCCTACTACGGGGAGGTTTGACAGGGCTGGTTTGACGACTCCGAGGCCGGGTACACCCACCGGAAAGGGCAAAACGTCCATCGAACTGAAATCAAGCATCTCGAAGCCCATCCCGCAACCCCTCGACAGCCCATACACCGCGACCGAGGCCAACCACATCATGTATGCGGACCCGGACAACTCATTTGCTGGTGATTCAAACGCACACGATCCATTCAGCTCTCCATCTAGGAGCAAGTCCTCTATTCAACGGGTCAACTGGCGGACAAACGCATGTGAAAGCACCTTCCAACCCTCCACGGCTCATCACACCGCTGCCGACGCCTACGTTTACATTGGCTGGGATGGAGCTTTCTGCGTCTGGAGTGAAGGGGAGAGGGTCGCCGTTCCCTTGGTCTACTAAAGCCAGCACACGCAACGGAGGAAAGTCGACTGGGAAGCGTCAACATCTCCAATCGACATCCTCATTCGGAGATGCCTCGACCGATTATCACAACTATGCCTTCACATACGGCGTCGGCAGTCCCTCGTCGTCGTCGCCCACAACCCGCTCGCAGTTCTCCCCACATCCATATTCAAGCGGATACAAACCAGGTCCTCTAGCAGGCGGCAGCCGCTCGTACGGCCACGGGTACATAGGCAGTGTCGGGAGCTTCGCGGGCAGTGCCAGTCTAGCTGTGAGCATCAACTATCACAACAATTTCGACCATGGCAGTTTTACGAGCGTACGCGTGCCGACGCCGACGCCGATGATGTCTGTCGCGCAGGCTGCTGCGATATCGGTGATGGAGCCGGCGCTTGTGTGGGAGCCGTGTGTGCCGAGGAGTGCGAGTAACTTACCAGTCCGACGCCTACTACACCTGGGGTACGTGGGGATGAGTGGGATGGGGATGGCTCTGTGAGGCGCCAACATGTGCTTATTGGACCCACCTGAAACCCTGCGGACTGTGAAAAACTTGAACATAATTTGACTACAACTTGACCTACCAGCAACACCATTGATACCGACACTAACGCTTCCACTACTCAACCAAAGACTGCGTAAGGTTTCTGCCTAGCTATATTGTATGCTACTTCGAAGATCTACATAAGGTCACCGAATGCGGCCATCTCGGGGCAACCTGCCAATTTCGCAGTCTGAAAGGATTAATGAGTAGATGATTGATAGAAAAACCGTATGACTTACTTCCGCAAATGATCGTTACAGCCATGATCCTTCACTTGCTTTGGCAATGTCCTGAGGGCCAGAGCCAGAAACTTCAATCCAAGTCTTCAAGAATAGAGCGCAGGCAGAGAGCATGAAGGTAACATAAATGGCAGTATGGATGGGGTCCAGATCAACTTCCTTGAAGGTGTGTGGTGGCGACGTGTAGTAAGCGATGCCAAGCTTGGCGACGAGTTGGGGTGAATTGTCCATAGGCTAATCGTTGCATCAGAAAAGGTATAATATAACGATCTAGTTGGAGATTACACACCTCCCATACACCAAGAATCTTGACAAAGAGGTTGCTTGGGAAACGAGTTTTCAATATTTGAGAGACAATAAACACGTTGGAGGTCAGAGCCGACTACAGCATGATAGGCATGTTGGAGGTGTAGAAAAGTTTGATGGGGTAGGTACCGTGCTGGCCGCGGAAACGTTTGCTCTTGACGGGGATCTCAATTTGGAAACGTCGCAAGTAAATGACAACTGCGAAGATGACAACAATAGAGATCAGGTTCATGACGTTGGGGAGACGCTCGTGCCAGAAGGTCTCGCGGAGAGCGCGGCCTTTGCCGTGCCAGGTGAAAAGTAAGTGGAAGAGGGAGACAACGGCGCCCTCAAACTCGGAGCCACGTCCAATGTTGACAGTGGCGGGCGAGAGCCTTCCAGACGATAGACTCGCAGATGTTGGTGGTAATGAACAAATTGATGCCTGAACCAAGGCTGTATCCTTTTTGGAGGGTTCGTCGAGGAGGACGACGATAAAGGTAGTGACAATGAGTTGAATGATGAGGAGGAGACAGTCACCGGTACCAAGGTCCTTGGGTTGACCATACAATCCAGTAAGGACACAGACGGTTGATTGGCCGAGAGCGGTGATGAGAGTGAAGATTACGAAAAAAATTTGTCAGTCTAGGTTGAGTAGGCGCATAATGCGAGCAGAGGAAAGGGAGCGGCCAGACACGTAGCACCGGGGACGATCATGACGAAGGGCGAGGATGCGAATGGAAACGAAACCTACTCACGTTTCTGGGCACCACTGAACAGAGGGCGGTCCACCTTGAGGCCGGAGTCAACAGTCAACATCAACAAGATTCGCGCCAGCGAGCAGCTGGATGATCATTCCAGTGGTGACAATAGGTGTGATTCCAAGCCCCGTGACGGTACCGCGGTTAACCGCCAGAATGACACGCATCCAGTACAGAGGGTCGCGAGTTGCACGATATAATGCCATAAGGAGGTACGGGCGACACATTTTTTGTTTTTGCTCATCTGGATCATATTCCGCCTCTCGAAGTCAGTGGGAGGCCCTTGGTCACCAACCGACCCGGAAGGGTGGCGTCCGTATGAATGCACCCACACTCTTGACAAGGGCGAGGAATGCGCGAGGATTGTTGTTGGGACATCATGTCTCAGATAGCGAATTTACAGCGGGTCTGGAATGAGATAATGAGCCTTAGACTCGGATGGGCGCTATAAGAGATTTACTCACCGTTAGACAAACGGTAAACTTTGCTTCAAAGTGTCAACATTTGCTAAGTTCCTTTGGAGTTTGGGATGGGGCGGGTTGATGTTGATAATTGTGTTCGGCCAGGAACCGCTTTCGTGATAACCATGGACGTGTTGGAGGTATTATGCGCATGCTAGCCACTGTTGATGACGTGGCCGTAGGACGAGACGGAAGCAATGCTGAAGACTGATTCATGCCGGCGATGGGGAACACGTCTTGAGTTGCTGGCAGGAGGTGGGTAGAAGGCAGGACGACCACTGCTAAACTCGAAACCCCGACGGACTTCATCAAAAGAGTCAAGTCCAGCAAAGCTGATACCTGATGTAGGACGCGACATATCCTTATACGTACTTCCGCGGTTCCGTTGATGGACGCTAGATCCTGAATTGACTCGAACACGAGCGGTAGGCGCATCGTGACCGAGGAGCTTCGCATAGATCGACTTCAAGACGTCCTCTAGGTTGTTGAGTATCATGGAGGATTCAGAAATCGATCGGGCTTGCTCTGGAGGAGGAATGATATCGGAAAGCGTTAGCGGTTGCTCCTGAGAGGAAAACACGGTCGAGCCATGCTTCGGTAGCCCGCCGAATTTGAAAGAGGTGTTGAACTGTCCATCCGATGGCTTCGATGCGGATGCGGTTGATCGGGCGAGTTCTACACTCGACGAGATTTCATCGCCACTGAACAGAACAAGATATCGTGCGTTTCGGTGGTGCTGTTGATACTATCCGATCCTTGCAGCAATGTAGGCTCTTTCATATCGACGATCCTCGATGTGGAAAACATATCGATGCGAAAGAGCATCCTCCTGAGACATCTCAATCATACTTGGCCTTCGCATGTTGAGGAGCTGCAACTAGCTGTTGGAGGAGTCAAGGGTCTCCATTGTGGACGTACCAGCGCTGCTGTCGGCGTCAACTGCCATGCGTAAGTCAACAGGGATGCTGGGTACGGGTGGAACCTCGACTCGAAGGTGACCACCGGAGTAGTAACGGAGATCCACTTTGGCTGGCGTGCGGAATGCGTTTTCCAACTGTTCGACGAATGACCTGCGATCAGAGGCGCCCGACTCATTGAGTTTCTTCAGTTCCCCCGTGAAATCGAAAGATTTTCTTGTGTCCTCGTCGGAGCACTCCCATCATCGATGTCGAGGTGGTTGTCTTCTTCGTCAATGAGCGAAGCGCGGGATGTTGGGAGCTGCAGGATAGGCGCCACGTCGGGAACTCGAGGAGAGGCGGTACGGCAACCGACATTTCAACATCAAGAGTAGGCATTGCTGTCGCAAGGCCCTCATCCTCATCTCTGGGTGACAACGACTCCACTACTGAGCCACGATTGGAGTGAGTAGCAAGGAGGAACCGAAGCTCATCCGGAACGTCGGAGTCGGGATCAGACTCATCGGGCTCCGGACCAGTAGATCCGCCCATGGTGCCAGACATGCCTAACGCCCTCCTCCGTTTGCGAGTGATTGGGGCGTTGTAAGATTCTGCGTACGAGTCGGCCAAGGGATTGCCGTAGGAGCTGGTACTGGACCGATCACTTCGCGTACTTTGCTTGCTGGTGTTGGTGGACTCGTGATGGTCTGGTGGGATGAGAGATGAACACTTATGACCCTTCTCCTTTTTGGAATCGTGGATGGGCTTGAAGACTGGCTTTAAGGAGCCACTGCCACTCGATCCGAGCTCATCGAGCGTCATGGAACCCCTGGAGGCACGAGAGGAAGATCTACGGTCAAACGTATCCGATGAGCGAAGCGCTGGTACGTCAGTACTTCTTGACATTGACCGTGAGCCCTGCCCTAGACCTAGACGCTTGAATCGTTGCAGCGGCGGCTGCAGCACCAGATGCAAGCGAGATTGGAGCCCGCAACCTTGCAGGTTTAAGTGGTTGGAATACGGGTTCAGGTTCAGGCCCCGGAGCAGGCGTCGTGGTGATTGCGACTGGGACAGGTTTGATACGGGGAGAGAGAGGAGGAGGAAGTAAAGGTGGAGTTCTCCTCTACCTCAAGTCTAGAGTAAACCTACAAGACTCAGAGACAACATTCAAGAAAAGTGGAAGAGATAAAACACACACAATCCGATTCAAAGAACCACACAACCTCCCTCATGGGACTTAAGGCCTCGATCTCCTCTCCTTCGTCCTTCAGTTGCCTCAATGAATAAAGAATAAGCCATACGCCTGCATAAGGCCTTCTGAATGCATATCGAGGGCATATGTGCCCTTGAAAATTGAGGACTGTCTGGCCCATCGGAGATGCACAGTGTGTGAAGGAGGGTGGGTTGCGTCCGGTGTTGTATGGCCATCTCGCAGAAGATAGGCAGAGTCACGCAACTAGAGGGTTTGTATACGTCAGCTAGATGGAGTGTTCGAAACAAGGAAACGGAAGGCGTACATTTAAATTAAAACCCGCCCATCGCCTGTATCAAGACCGCCAGCGGCGTGGGGGTGATAAGCAGTGTTTGTTATTTTGTGAGCTGCGTTGTGTTGGGAGAAGATGAGCAGGGGGATGCGCCGGAAGGATTGGATGGCCACAGCACATATGCCTACGGCGTTGGTCTTTACATCGGAGGTCTTGATTCTGAGGTCGATTCGGCAGGCGACAGGTGTTCCAGTAGGAAGTCGGCAAGCAGAAACCGTGGCAAGCGTGACAAACTTCGGTAACACATGCCATGACAGTGCACTGTCGAAAATTTGTCTGCTTTTAACGTTCCCATCGTTCCTTCTGCTGCGAGTTTCATAGCAAATAGTGCAATTATTCCGGGCTGGACTCACACCAGGGACCAAGTGGGGGGAATTGCATGAAAGCTTTGAGACTCCTGCACCAGGAGCGTCTTTTTCACTTCATCTCATTTTCCCTTTCTCCTTCAAAGATGGCGCCGACGTTTGGAACCCTATCGGCTGTGGGAGGTGTCTTGGCTTCAGATGGGGGAAATCTGTGAGTATCCACCTGTGCCTCAATATGCAAACTTTTGACAGCCGGTGCAATAGGGCGCGGGCGCTGCTCGCCCATTGTTAGAATAAATCTCAAACGTGGGCAAGAGGCACCCACGCGCCTTTGCTTCTGGATCTTCGACGAATCTGCGCCATTGGACGACAAGCTCCCAAGTTATATCGGCGACAGACTTGCGGCGTTAGCGCCGCCAGGCCAAGAAACCGATTCCAGGGCAATGACTATTCGATCTAAAGGACACAGGCACGTCTCAACTGCAGGTTGGTAAGTTGAGCACAACGGGTGGACCGTGCTGTCAAAGCAAATGATCTGTCTGATGGGGGCCTGGCGCAACCAATGTAAGATCCACCACCCAAAGGTCGACATTTACAGACGCCTAGTCAACCGAACACACCCTGCTTCGCTGAAATTCATACCCTCTTGGACTCTCCTGAAAACAGTCACTCTGATTTGGAATCCGCTCAGGTTGGGCTGAATGTCCATTACCACGCGCCGTACTCTCAAAATTTGTCTTGTCTTAGTTTTTTTTTTGTATTCTATGTACCGTTATCATATTGCTATCTACGGCGCTGAATACATTGGTTTCCAATTTACCGACTGTCCATAAATGAGTCGTTTTGTCTTCAAAAATGCATACCTCCTATGTAAACCAAATGCACCAGCAGCATTTCATGCAATGAGCAGAGTAGTTGCAACAAGATTGCGGTTCTCGGGGGGAAACTGTTGGCATAAAGGCGTTGCAGCACCTTTTTGAAGGCCGATGGCAGATGGAAGGGGCATGGCGGTTGCGATTTTGTCGACGTACTTGAGAGGTCGGTGGTACAGCGCATTGAAATTCGAGAACACTGGCACATGGAATGAGTACGGCGATTCTGCGGGGCGAGGGTTTGGATTTTGGGCAGTACTTTGCTCTCTAACCTTCGGTCGGCACCCCTTGAGCTGGTGCTTCCAATCTTTCCACTTCTTTCCTCAGCAATGCGGCAATAGAAAGAAGGCTTTCCGTGTTCTCGTGTTGCTTAGCAGTGGCATTGGCGGCTGCTTCTGCTGCGAGCTGCTGTCGGATCCGGAGAGGCTCAAGAGGGGGAGAGCCAGTCTTGAAGCCGATAACACCCCACCAGCCTTCAGAGGCCCTGCCATACCTGAGCAATAGGTCGCTCGACATTCCCCGCAGATGCCCAGCCTCTCCTGCATAGGCTGAGCGACCCAACTCTAGTGAGTGGCCCATCTGAGCAGCCATCAAGTCGCGCTCTTCCGCCTTGGCCTCAGCCTCCGAGCCGAGGAAAACCCTTATGATTTCCACACAAATCTGTCGGTAGGTGCGAGGGCCTGCGTCCATGTTGCATTCACCGCTCAAGAAAGTGCGTATTGAATGGCACAAATCCTTAGGGCTCATCCTCTTTCCGGACTGCAGCCACATGTACTCTCCATAGAGCTGGAGGGCCTCCGTTCGATCGCTGTCGTCTAGCACATGATAGGCGATCTCCATCTCCAGCGGTCTGACCAGAAGGAAGTACTTCTGGAGCGCCTCTGTGACCACCTGGGACGCCTTACTACAATTTGAGGACTCCTTCCGCAACAAACTCTCGGACTTGACCCGCCGGTTGATGAGCCAGAGGGCACAATCGTGAAAGCACATACTTCGTCCTCGAGTAGAATTCGCATGCTTGTAGTCGGCGATTTCAGAAACTCGAGGCGGTGGGCCAGGGGTGAGGAAGACGAGGAGAAAAAGCTTTTCGCAAAGCTGATCGCACCGGGCCAGGATTGCTTTCATGGAGGCGTGATTTAACTGCAGTCTGCCGTTGACTATTTGTACTGGCTTCAAATTGCGGTCTTTGAGCATCCGGCACCAGAGTGTTCGACTGTGTTGAAGGCCAAAACGATTGGGGTCGTTCTTCGTCCAGGAGTAGCCCCTGGTTTCGTCTGACCAATCGTCCGGAATGACGGTTGGAATGGCCAATCCAAGTTCGTCGCCGTAGCAGAGCTCGTCCAACTCCTTCTTGACATCCGAGGAAAGCTTAGCAAGAGCAGCTCTCCAGGTAGGAATGTGTAGGGTCTTGTCTTTATAGGAGATGCTCAACCCGTCCTCGCTGACCCGGGTGGTTGGGGGTGGTCATCCGGTCTATGTGTTCCAGATTGGAGCGCGCCAGTGGTGGATTGGAGTCGTCTGGTCAGTCTCTTGTAGAGTGAGAAGGGTACCGGCGGACTCTGAAACCAACGCTGGCAGAGAAGCGGAAGCAGCTTCTTGAGCCCCGCCAGTGCAGGGGAGACGAATCCTGCGAACAGCATGGCGCGTGTCATGATCAGACCGCCGATATCCCCAAGGGGTGCAATGAACGGCAGGTGGATCTATTCTGAGGGGTGAGGGTATCTTGAGTGGTTCAACATCGCCCAAACCAAATTTGTGCATCACCGGACCCAACCTGTCGTCCTGCTACCTGTAGCTTGATCGATGGAGCTTGGGCAGATAACGCCCAGCGGTAGGCACACAAAGACGCATCGACTTGGTCAGCAAACGTGGATTTGCGTCGGACGGTCGTGACAATCGATTGCGGGGGGGGGAGATGGGGTCATGGGCAGCAGTGGGGTCCAAGTTCCTCCTTCTCAAAGCCATCTGATACGAACTAGAGGCATAAGTTCCATGGACAAATGTTCACTGTTGAGCGCCTTGGGGAAGATGGTTGAGCTTTCATGTATCGATGGTTTGTGGTTGTGAAAAGTTACCTTCCGAGTCAGCTGGATGAGAAACTCATATGCGATGAATTGACTTTGCGCAGGAGAGATATGAGACAGCACGAGGGGTTGTATTCATGCAAGACCTAGAAGATTAATCCATTAGTAACCGGAGACTTGGCCTTCATTTCTTGGGGCTTCAATCGTTGCCCTTGTGCGGAGACTTTGGATTGGCGTTGTTGATATGATAGCAGCCAGCAGATCGAATGGTCGAAGTAGGGATGGCGGTGGAGGGCTTGCACCAAGATTCTCTCGCGCATCAACGTTAAACAGTGGGTGAGATCTCCTTTGGGAAAAAGTAACGAAATGAGCAAGCATGGTCAAGCATATGAGACGTGGGCTAGAAGAGAAAGGATTGTCAAACTAGCTCTTGGATAGGGATTGAGGCCGCTTTCCTGCTAGGATGGAAGGTCCTCAAGATCAAGAGTTACCGATACCCGTGGGTCGAGAGCAGGTGGAGGGACATAGCAAGGTCACCAACGCACGATTCTCTGCGAGTTGTGTAACTTCATGGAGGGGCAAGAGGAAGTGGCCTGTTATATTTGGGCTGCGCGCAGTATAAGACCAGCCGTCAGAGCGTCACAATCGCAGGATGGAATTTACCGATATAACCACGGAGCCAGAGAGACAAGCGCTTGGTGAGCAGCACAGTTTCTTATCGATTTGGAAGTGAGAGGAGATTTAAACGCGCGTGTCCAAACAAGAGCTCTAGATCTAAACAACTCGGCCACGAATGGCACGAAATCGTCTGAAATTATCTGAAATTTCCCACAATATTCAGAAATCCCATGGTGGTGAAGGGAGTATTAGAATGCATCCCACATGGGTATACGCATCGTTTTGTTCCCCGACAACTGAGATGCGGTCAACTTCTCTCACGTCAAGAAATTTTCAGAGCATCGTCTCAATTCCGATACACGTCTTGCATGGGCTCATTGGAGAATTTCGGGCCAAGGAAGAGAGAGGTAGGTAAGTCGTAGCAGATCAGCACGTATCTATGTATTTAACAAGAATAAAATCAATCCTTGCATGGTGATGTCAGCGGCTGCACTTCAGTCAAAAGTTGATCACTGATTCAGATCGCTCTAAGTATACTGCCCTCAAGTTGAGAAACTCCGGCGCAGTGGCTAACCATTCATAATTCAGGCCAAATATACTAATTAGATGTACTTAAAATATTTGAGTGAAAAGACGCATTAGAGCGTTCAATGTCCCTTGATCACTAGGTGGAAAGACCCCGACGTAAGTAAGGAACCAAGTCGAAATAAACCATACATATATCAGTGTGCTACCATTTCTAACTACTAGTATGGTTTTCTTCTGATCCATCAAAATCGTGCCGGTACTCTAACCCTCCCTCTGCGCCCCTCCAGCTCGTGCTTCCAATCTCTTCACTTCCTTCCTCAGCGATTCGACAATAGAAAGAAGGCTTTCCGTCGCCTCATCTCTCTTAGCAGCGGCATCGGCAGCAGCAGCGTCTGCAAGCTGCTGTCGGATCCGGAGAGGCTCAAGGGGAGGAGTGCCAGTCTTGAAGCCGATAACCTCCCACCAGCCCCCCGAGATCCTACCGTACCTGAGCAGTAGGTCGCTCGACATCCCTGGAAGGTGACCAACTTCTGAAGCATAATGAGAACGACGCAGCTCCGGTGAATGGCCCATCTGGTTGGCCAGTAAGTTACGCTCCTCAGCGTGAATCTCTGCCTCGGAACCAAGGTAAACCCTCCCTATTTCCACACATATTTGTCGGTACGTGCGGGGGCCAGCATCCATGTTGCACTCTCCACTCAGGAAGGTGTGTATCGACTCGTAAAGATCTTTGAGAGTCATTTTCACCCCCGACTGTATCCACAGATACTCTGAGTAGAGCTGACGTGTCTTCTGTCGATCTTCTTCGTTCGTGAGGTGGTGGATGAGCTCCTTTTCAAATGGCCTGACGAGAAGGATGTACCTCTCGATCGCCTTTGTCACCCGCTCTGAGGCCTTGCTGGCAATCGAGGACTCCTTCCCCGTCAAACTCTCTGTCTTCAACCGCCGATTCAAAAACCATATAGCACCATCGTGGTAGAACATATTCCGTCCACGCGTGGAGTTGGCGAACTTGTAGTCTAAGATTTCGGCGACCCTAGGAGGTTGTCCTACTGCAAAGAAGACGAGGAGAAATATTTTTTCGCAGAGCTTGTCGCACTTGACAAGGAGCGCTGTCATTGCTGTCTTGTTGCGATGGAATCTGCCGTGGATCTTGCTTCCGATGATCCCCTCCTTAAGAACCTTTAAAAAAAGTGGCGGTATGTGGTTCTCCCCCCAAGGGAGTCCAAAGTGGTTGGGGTCGTTGTGCACCCAGGAGTAGCCCCTAGTGTCGTTTGTCCAGTCATCCGGGACAACAGCTGGAACTGATAAGCCAAAATCTTCCCCGCCACAGAGCTCGTCGAGTTCGCTCTCGACATCCGATATCAGCTTAGCGAGCCCAGCTCTCCAGGTGGGAATGTGAAGAGTGTGCTCTTTGTAAGAGATGCTCATGCCATCCTCGCTAACGCGAGTGGTAGGAGGAGCATTGGGGTTCTTGGCGATGCTGCTTGCCAGACGCTGGTAATTCTGGCAGATGATGTAGGGAGATTGAGAGCCGGGGTCAAAGTTTTGATCGGCTTCACTCTTTACCGCTCTAAAAGAAAGTATTGGCATATTGCAAATCGGAAAGACCACACAAGACTTACCGGTACCCGAAATCGATGTCATCGTGTTCAAAAGACTTTGACAGTCCTTCATAGAGAATGGCGCCACGGATATGATAGTGGAATATAGAAAATGTTTGCGTCACCTCATGGGCTTTCTTGAAGTTGCTGTCCGCTCTCAGGCTGCAAATAGCTATGAACCTTTCGATAGGAATGTCCCATTTGGAGGCGTGCCTTCGGTTTTTGGGTCTAGGTTCTGTAGACCGCTGTTGAGGGTATAGCAGTGGCTTGACAAACTCATGAAGGAGCTTCACTAGCTCGGAGTCGTAGTCCTCAACCCCATCCTCAAATTCCATCCCATCGTAGTCCTCCCCCTCCTCCCCCTCTTCATCCAAGTCCCATTCTACAATCTCCTCTTCGTCTGGTTCTCCTTCTTCATCTGGTTCTCCTTCTTCTTCATCCGATTCTCCTTCTTCTTCTTCGTCATCGTCGTCCATCCCTTCTTCCTCATCACTCCCTCTATCTGCCTCTTCTTCGTCTTCGTCTTCATCTACCACCTCGTTGTCGTCGTTGTCATTGCTATCACGCTCATCGCCTCTGCAACCACCCTGATCTGCAATGCCAGCATTGAAGCTCTGGTCCTCTTCCCACTGCATCTCAAGTGCATCCACCAAGGACTTTGCTCGCATCTTGTCGTCTTTTGAGAGGCGGAGGTCGTATCCTGAATGATGGGGACCATCTCGGGTGAGAAGGAGAGCATAGACGTAGCCGTGAAGGAATCTAGAATATGCTTGGAGCGACTTCTCATTTGGGAGAGGCCGCCAAAATTCACGATTGGAGGGCTTACTAAAGGGAAGGAAGGAGGCAAGGCTGGCTCAGCTGAATCCGAGGTCACAAGAGAATGATTACTCACGACGGCGGCAGCAATAATGGCGAAGGATATAAAAGCTCCCTGACCTGCAGAGGTGATTTGAGGGCTTTTTGGCGGATACATTTCATGTAGCGGACAATAACACAGCGGAGCGTGTCTCCCAGAGGGTTCTCGTCAGCAGCCTTCCCAGTTGGGAGGCGTGTTAGCTCGCGGAGAACTCCAGTCCTCCCAGTGTTGATGAAGGTCTGGAGGTGAGCTGCCCACTGGGTTTCCTGGAGCAGAGGAGGCACCTCCATGGGCGAGATGGGACCTAACTCGCCATTCGGCCGGGGGGCGTTAATCTCCTTGGAGTACTTCTCGATGTATAAACGGACAACGCTGCTACGACCTTCTCCTTTGAGAACTGGGTTGACTGCAAAATACTTTGGGTTCCGCGTGAAGTGAGCTTGGACGAGTTCCTCTGTGTAACGAGCTTCCGGATAGTCATGCTTGACGCTTTTGTGCGTTTTTGTCCAGTGCTTCATGAGTGAGCTCATTTTCCTAGTGCAGTGTGCGCACTCAGTACAGGCAAAGCCCTTATACGTTGGAAGAACGACGATAGGCGCCTCATGCTGGAGAGGAAGCACGTCAGGAAGATCCTGCGACCATCTTGCCAGCCTCTTGTGATTATCACGTATCCATTTCTCGACCATTTTCTTTTCCTTCTTGTTGAGCTTGAGTCGGTGAGGCGATGAAGTGACATGGGAAAGAGCAAGAAAAGGCATTATGCCCTTCCTGCACTCGATACAGGCAAGAACGCTCGTATCTTGGTCGACTGGTATGGCAAAAAGACCAGCATTCTCGAGAAGTTCCCTTGACTCGCGTTCCTCCTCATCTTCGACCGAGGACTCGGTATCAGACGGCACGTCCTGGTCATAGGCATCTCCACCACCAGGGAGAGTAGAGGGATGACCATCGTCCTCGTTGTGAAAGCCATGTGCATTCTCTAGGAAAGTAGTGGAGGCGTGTTGACTGAAGTTGTTTGAAGTTGGCTGTAGGCGGCTGCTGCGGCGAGGGAGGGGTGTGGGTGAGTCCCGGTTGCTGTCATCTTTGGAGGAAGAGGAGAGGCATGAGGGCACATTGGTGCCCCTACCACTCGGGGGAGTAGGGGGTCGATCTTGGCTAGAGTCTGAGATAGGACTGACGTCGCCATGGCTAGAACCAGAGAGAGGACCACATGCTTCAGGTGCACTGTGATCGATGCCACCAGCGTTCCTAGAGGCCTGCAACGGTCCATGGCTGCTGTGAGGATGGAAATCTGGGTAGTGACCATGATAGGGCAAGAGTGACAGTGCTGCTATGTCGATGTTGGCGGAAGAGGTTGGGGTTGGCCTTACAGGCGACAGCATGTCATCGATTGCATCAATCTCCTCTTCCTCCTCATCGGTGGTGGTTGGTGACCATGTGGCACGATCTCTGGTACTGCAAATGGGGGTGCGGTACTGGTCAACAGACATAGAAGGGCCTGAAAAAGGAATTGGAGGAGGAGAAGCAGTCGGGGTCTTAGCAGCAGAAACTGTGTTGGGCTCCTCCCAAGGAGGGAATGTAGGCGTACTGAGGCGAAGATCCTGGGCTTTAGAAGAGGGAGGAGAGAGCGAGCCAGATGAAGCGTTAGGGACCCATTCAGGAGTGGTGGCCTCTGTGGCGATGGGCTCATGGCCAGTGGACTCTGAAGGACAACAAGACGTCACGCCTCTTCCTGATGAAGGCGGTGTTGATGAGGCGGTCAGACTTTGCATGGAGGAAGATGGGCCTGGTTCTGACGAGGGAGGTGACAGCGAGCGGGCAGTTTCCTGGAAATCTGGGTGCTTATCTGTGTTACTGAGGAGCAGGTTTGTCGGCGCCTGGTGGATGCTCTGCATATGTTTCTTGATGTTGGCATGACTTGTGTCCATAAAAGTAGCGTCGCAGCCACGGAAGTAGCAACAGACGGGGTCTAGATGAGACGCACGCTGGCATATGGCAAAGCACTCCGCCGTATCTTTGTCTGGTTCACCATTTCAGCAGGTAGTTGTTGGGGTAGATGCCAAAGACGGCATACCTGTGATCACCAAAAAGAGTCTGTGGTATTTTCCCTCGTGCGCTCCTATAGCCTTCATGGTGGCTGCAGTCTTTGTACAGTATTTGCATTTTCTGAAGAAGAAAAAATGGTCAGTTTTCCGAGAGCATGAAGTGTGGGGAAAGAGGCTCACTGCTTCGCCATAGAGTCGACTCTGATTTGAGGGATAGGGAGGGGGCTGGGATAGTGAGGAAATGACGCAGCAGCGCTCCGTCTTATATGGGCAATACAAGGTAGGGGTTCAAACTGGAGAGGGCCCAGAGCCGTTGAGTAATGCGGTGCGTGAATACCACATGTTTGGTTATCGCGAGACAGGGTAGCATGGGCTCATAGTTTCAGAGATAACAGGAGGTGTTTTGCCGAAAGAGATTTGACGACTTGACAAGGGTTTTCTAACAGTTGACAGTTTCGAGAGGTACGTGAACGTCAGGGGCTTGCATTGGCACAGCTACTGATGCTACTACAATAACGCAGCGAGAGGGAGAACAGAGCTATCGGTTGGCGCGGTGAGGGCAGCGAGGGAGGAGGAGGGCCCGTCCTTGGTGTTTCAGGATCCTGGCTTCACGGAAGCACGGCATGGCAACAAATGACGCTACCACTTGTATTCCACATTTTGCATCCCTGTTGAAGTCTGGAACGGATGGAGCTAGCTGCAAGCGAGGAGGGTGTTGGCTGGCTGTCAGATTTACGTTTGGAATTCCAGAGCATTGCCGGTGTCTTTTCTTGAGCCCAATTGGCAAGGTGGGGCGGGTGCACTTGCGAAGCAAACAGACAGATGCGCTGCTACCAGGCAGTTCATACCAATGCGAGCCTTTTTTTGTCTGCGGGGGGAACGAAAGGTTGAAAAAGCGAGCACTCGGGAATGGGACCCACAATTGACAATGACGTTGCCGGTTTTGGAACCATCAGCGGCTGTGTGCTCTGTGTGTGTCCGAGCCGCCGGTCCGTCGTGCCGTGCGACGAAAAGGTGACTTGCAGACCCTCTAGAACCGCTCCGTTTGAGCTGAGGTTCCGCAGGCGCGCTACTGCAGGTGGTCTCTGCCGCCGTGAAAAGTTTCGAGATGCCCTGGCGCTTCGACGAGGCTCCAGAGCCCGAACGCCTGTCTGAGTGGGCCATCAGTGGCTGTGCATGCCAAATCGGGCAGTCCTCCTCCTCCCCCCTGTCTTCACCAAAACGCATCCTGACCGCTCAGTTCTGGCGGGGGGCGCTCCCAAAACGTGCAGACGCCTTCCTGGGACCCCCCATACACCGCCTCGCAAAGCACCGAGACGCCCCCCGAGGGGTTCGGCGGAACCGTGGCACGGTTCCAGCACCAACACAGCTAGGTTTATAACAGACTCTAGACCATTGTCTGTTGATCTTGGGTGGCCATATCGCGTGGGCAGATTGGACGCACGTAATTCATATTTCTCGTATGTTGCTGTACTTACACAGTGCTGGAGTCAGCCTAAGTGCAGTCATCCTCGATGTTGATATATTGTTTGTCTGGAGGCCCGTATACTTGACATATGTGCGTGTATGCCTATTCACGAAAAGGGTCTTGGGTGGTTACAAATTGTATTTTCTCGGTTCCTGAGATACCCCGATCCTTCAACCACTGCTTTGCAGTCGCTACACGTTTCCCAGCTCTCCACTTGTTCAAGCCGATTTTCTTCTCTGCGTCGTGTTCAAGCAAGACCAGTACAATCCCGGGTTTCTTCGATTTTGCTGGGTAGTCAACCGGTACCCAACGGCTTCCGGTCTTCAGTGCCTCGTCACGACAGACCCCATATGAAAGAGTTAAATCTGTCATGGGCTTCTGGGCAATGTGAGATGCCATCTCGTACATCTGGTCGATGGATATCAGAAGGCCAGCAATGTGATGGCCCATATCTGTGAGGAGGTGTGTTAGATTGACATGCATAGCAGAGCAGCTAGGAGGGCATGCCATGAAGGAGGCTGAAGTTCAGCAGTAAAGCTTAGCGGGGAGAAATCAATAGCGTTGGGATCAGTCTGTGTTCAGATGCTGCGTGGCTGACAACCATCATGTCATCACGTGATGGACACCGCCCACATACCTGAAGTTAAGCTGACTATGCCTATCCAGATAGTATCCAGATTCGTTCTTACGCAACGGCACTTAACCCCGCAAGATGTACCCCCCCATGCCCCTTGTTGCCCACTGGGTAGCTACTCGACTCAGTAATGCAGTCACTGCCTACCCTGGTATCCGTTTCGAAAGCTCAGCATATGGCCCTTTGACATCGTATTTTGGCCACTTCTTCCCAACAAATCGTCTTTTCATGATCAAGCCTCAGGGTATATTACGGCCTGAGCATACGGGTGACTTCTTGAGCGATATCGCAGAGCATGGTTCGGATGATTACCGCACTGGGGATGATCTCTCCGATCAAGTCATCGTCAAAATGCAACAGGCTGGCGATGCCGACATCATCAAGGAAGATGACGAAGCTGATGGATATCTAGCTGTTGAAGAGGGCAACAGCGATGAAGCTGCAGATGAATCAGACCATTCAGATGAGGTTTTTGGTGTGGAGGACACTTCCTTTGATTCCTATGGAAACCCAACATCATCCCGTGTCATAAACGGTTCCTTGAAGGGCTATCGCTATCCAGATTTCATCATTGTGAAGGCAACTACATCATTGACTAACGACACAATTCTTCTCATAGTAGAAGTGAAGAAAAATGGCAACAGTATCACCACATCTCGCCTTCAAATCCAGGAATATCTCAGAATGGCCGCTCCAAAACGTAGGGTGCGGTTGTTGCAGGGATTGTTGGTCATGGGCCCCACAACAGAAAGCTTCTTCCTGGTATCAGGGGCTCACGACGCGGCGGTTGTCCCAGGACCTTCCTTTCATACAACAGGTCAGAACCTCCAGACACATATCCATACGATTGCGGCACAAAATTGGTGAAGGTAATGGTTAATTAGGTGGTCTAAAAGTAGTCCAAACTAGTGGTAGTCCATCCTGCAATATCTATGTACCTAGCTAGTATCAAACAAACGTATGATCTACAGCGGCAACAGTTGAGAACGCCGAAGTACAGGTCTTTGTCGCGGTTCACCTTTAGCTACTAGCACTTCTTTCTAAACCACAACTCCTGGGTCCTGGCAAGCAAGGCCGCATACACCATTCAAAGGCGTGGCTAGAGTATATAATATGGGGAACTTGAAGCTGGGAGAAACAGCATTGTCAACCATTTCCGCATTCAGGCAGGTTGATTCATCGAGAAGTAGTGCTAGGGTGATCGACTTAAGAAAAAATGCATGTAGGGAGATGTGATGATATTGGGCATAGGTGGGGGTTGATTGAGTCGAAGATTGTCTCCAGGCCTGAGAGCGAGGGTACCAGTAGATATCATCGCCAGTCTCGTTCAGTGTGCCTCCAACCGCTGACCAGTTCCGTCCAGTCCACCAGTTGTTAGAAATTTTAGTCAAGTCTGGAGGTTAATATGTCGGAAAAATCAGAATCCTAGGGAAGGAGAGCTTGTGGCCGACTCACCAATAATCTTCGAAACACTGAGGTTTGGTTAGCCTCTGCGCACAGCTCGAAAGCTCTTCAGCTGTCCGCCTTGAGATTCCATATGTTGTCCCCAAAGCGAAAGACCGGTTACAACCAAGGGAGCTTTTAACCAGATGCTGAGCGTGTGGTTTGATTTTGGCACCGTCTGGCGCAGGTAAGCAAAGTCTCGACCTCCATGGCCACGCTAAAGGGAGTGTGAGCATTGGCGGATGGACTGGAACGAACCTTGATGATAACAAACTAACCTGAGTAATATAGAGCCCTAATTGGGTGGTGAATTTTCGAAACATCCGTATTCAGCGGCATATGCTCAAGAACGGGTAGACCAGGACCAGGGCCAGGCCTCAATGAAAGCAGCCACCAAGCGATAGACTTTGTTCGTCAGACAAAGGTTTTGCATTGAATAATTCCGAAGATGCGGGGACCGAGTGAAGGATCCTCGCACATGACCTATCTAAAAGTGTTTGGCTGGAGACGGAGATATTCTAATGGGCGCGATATACCTAAAAGGGTACTTATTGCCGTTTTAGTCGAGGCTTCACCTCTCCCTTTCTGGCACACCAAAATCCGCCTTTCGGCAGCTTTCGGCCAAAACATTTCATGTATAAAAGAATTAGCGCGATATTTATGTCTTAATGTAGTATATTAGACAGATAATAGATTGGATTCATAGTTAATATAGAAAGTTGAACGAAGGTAATTGATTGGCGTTGCAGCTGTGCTCGAGGCACAAACTGATGTAACCTTGTAGTGTCAAGAGCAGGGTATGGTATGAGATGGTAACACGTTGGGTATTGCTAGGTATCGTCGTCCTCAGGGCTATACGGACGTATGCAAACTTGTTAGGAACTGCTCTCATTGAACCGTTGCGATATATTTTCATCCTCGGCGACAATCCACTCTAGTCTCCATTAGCGCTGGTAATCTCCATACCCTTGATACCGGCATCTGTATTCTTCACAGTTCCCTTATCAATTTCCTCACGGATCGCACGCATGCACTTGGAATCTACTTTCTGGTACGCGCCTGGACAGGCGATTATAGCGCACTATAGATCCTCCGTATTAACTAAATTAGAAGCTATGGACAGACCTTCTGAACTTCAATATCATAGTATGGCTAACAACATATAAGACATAGTGGAAGCCCATTCGAGCAAGCCTTCTTGCCCCTGTTCCATTGATTTCGTTCTCAGGTATGTCTTCCTCATTCTATCATGGCATCTTCTCGCTTTGACAATCCTCGCACATTCACGGAAACTCTATCGGCACAAACTCCCAACCGAATGAACACGGTACCGAAAGGACTATGACAGCAATATTTTCTGGGAGAAGATGAAGGAGACTTTCCGCTGGCCTGCAATTTCTGCCGTTTTTCCTTCAAGAATTTGAACCCGACCGTAATCTTATTGAATACCTCGAAAAGAATTAACTCGAACTTGTCCGAGCGAGGGAGTTTCCGCATATTTCTGGATTCAGGGTTTCGGACTTTCTGACATTCCATCCGGTGATGTAGCGAGATGAGCCCAGAAGTATGGAAGTCGATCACATTCCATTCCGAACGGAACGCATAGTAATGGCCGAGGGGTCTTTGTAGAGCTTAATATTGCTAAATTATGTACCATCATTATGTACACCCTATCGCAGGGACACGGCACAAAACTCACACAAATTGACTTATAACGGCTGCTGCTGGGTTCCACCACCACTGGCAGCCGGTTACTGCCCAGTTATAGTGATACCAACGACGCTCCGACTCATTTTAGGCGCTCAGTTCATACCTTAGTTTATGTATCTTAATTAGGCCTGAAATTACGATGTTTCGTCCAAAATGTGTAAAAAAAAAATAAGAGTTTTGTGCTCGTTTATTAAATCGGCCTTCGGCAGAGCATACTACATCAGGGGTATTAAACATCTCATTAATCACCATAAATTTCATAAGATAATTAGATCCCAAGAAATATAACTTCTGAGTACATATATGTGTACCTATGAGCCCCCTTTACATTACTATGTGCTCAGAGGTCATTCATTTAACAACGCGCAGAAAATGGACGGCCTTCTGCAAATGTTGTGCGCATGTGGCTGTGCACTGCTCAGCCTTATGTATCATTGAACGAGTTGTAGAGTGCTCCCATCGCAGAGTGGTCAGCCAAGTGGTGCAAGCCTGAATGAGGACGTGATAGGTTTGCGGTACGAAAGGTCAACGAAGTTGTCACTCACCAGTTCGACCTTGAATGTTTGAACGTTTGAACGTTGAACCTAGGACTATCTTTTCGAAAACCGGGTCCCTCGATTAGACCAGTAACGTGTCCCCTCCCTTCCTGCACTCCCTCAGACGTTGTGAGCTGCGTCATCAACTGTCCCGATACATCCGACTACCCTCACCCCTTGGGTGCCTATCTACTTCCCTCTTGTTCTCGCGCCCCGCCCACTCGTCTTGCGAGCCGTCCCAATATATCCAACCGACATTCCTCCCCTCTCATCTCCCTCCATCACATCCTCACCCGAATGTCCCTCCCTCCCGTCAACTCCTCCCTCCCGCAGACTCCTCCACCGACGTCATCCCGATATATCCAGCCGCCCTCCGCCACACTCTACGCCCGCCCCTTCCTTTAGCGCCCGCGGTCCGTTCGTCCACCCTTCCCAATTTGGATATGTAACCTCTTCCTTATACGGAAGAGTAACCTTCCTTTCCCCTCACAATTCGCTCTCTCCCCCCCTCGTGTTTATCTAACCGCTCACGTTCTCCTGCGCGTGCCCGTATCATCCCTCCCCTCTGTCTCCTTGTGCCTTGATCACCGGCGTGTTCACGGTCCGGCCGGTTCTCAGATCCGCACAGCCGCTGCCGCACTCATTCAACACAGCTTCCTTCTTTACCACCACCTGCGCCGCCTGCCACATACCACACATCGAGGAACTGGAAATGACACCTCTGGACCTCAATATAGCTGTATTGGTGTTTGCAACCCTTGTTGCGTTTACTCGGAGGATGGGAGTTATAGGTGCGTGATTACTTCCCGTTCAACCATCCAAGCTAACTACGACCTTCGAACTCATTAGGACCGATACGGGAGAGTCCTTGGGTGATGTAGGTACGTCCTTAACCATATACACCCCACCTGTGATTGTCAATCTCATGCTATCCCTCGAAACTCCAAGGCCAGTCAGTATTGCTCAACCAAGAGACACCAACGACCAACAAGGGCTGTATGGATCGGTTAGTCGTTTTCAGCAGCTGGTACGTCTTTTTCTGTGATTGTTAGTGTCCGACTTACGACCTCATGTAGTCCATATCACCCGCCGTAACCGATAACGCCAACATTACCCAACAGGTGTAATGACCAGCGAAACCTGGCCCAGTTCAACACCCGGGTTTGAGGTCTCACGTCTATCTCTGCTTCTCCATCCGAAAGCGATGCCTCCCAAAGGCGGTTTGGATGCCGAAACTCATTCGATTCCATCACGGACGAGGAGCAGAGATTCTCGATGGAGGATTCCATCTTCGAGAAGACTGGCCAACCTATCTCGGTCTCCGACGACTCGGTTTTCGGTGACGACTACTCGCACTCGTACCGATCGGGACTTTTACCTTCACATCAATTCCGCCCGCTCTCTGTTCTTAGTACTGGTAGTGTCCATAGCCCATCTGATGACGATGACACAATGATCAGCGTAAGTTCGTTTAAGCCTCGGTGTGTACGTTGCTGAATTCGTCCTAGATGCTTGGAGGTGGCCACGTTTGGCGTCGTGCAGCTGGCTCTATCATTGAGGCTTCACCTTGTGTCCGTGTCGAGAAGCGAAAGCACTCTAGAATTCAACATGTCGGTCGATATGAATCTCTGCACAAGGCCAGAATGGTAGAAAAACCATCCATCGCGTCGACTTCTTCATTCAAATTTGGCGGAGAACGCATGATCAGGGCCCAACATGGTCTATTGGAACAACAGAGCTTGGAGGAGAGTTGCCTCATTGCGGATGGGGAGGACATGTCCAACCTATGTAAGCCGTTAGCCCATCGCCGAATTCTGTATCTAAACCCCTTGTAGATTGCCCTGCACCCGTTTTCACAAGACCAGGCCCAGCATCTCGTTCTCGTTCTAGCACGTGTACCTCCAGTTCTGGTGGAGACACTCCTCCTTTTTCAGCCTCCGACGGCTCCTCCATATCAGAAGGCTCTCAGTCCAGCATTGACCTTTCGCAGATCAATATCGCATTATCCAACGTCACTCACCCGCTTTCCAAGGCGAGCGCAGCTTGCTGAGCAGGGTTCGGGTAGGATGGGTAACATGCGCTCACCAGGAAAGTCTAGTCTCAGCTTCGATGTGATCCTGAGCCGCCTCCAAGGAAAGCTGCAGAAAAGCCGCAAACAGGCACGGAACTCAACTCGCTGAATGGAGCCATGAACGAGATCCACGACACACTCGGTGGTACTCTGGTATGCTTGCAATATCTTGTTCCTATTTTGCATCTATTCATCGTCGATATGTACAGCCCACCTCCCTCCCCATGTTTCCAAGTACGCTGCTGCCTGTACGATCGCCGCAAGAAGCCCCCCCTCCTCCAGTGGCCGGTTCGTCGCATGCCTCGCCCGAGCAACCACCATCCCAATCATCATCGGCGGCATCAGCATCAGCGATATTGACCTTCAGACTGAACTTTGTGACACTCAATCATCGCTTGCGTCGCATCTTGACAAGGTGCGCGCCCTGGAAGGAGTCATTGCCGAGCAAGAGGCCATGAAGTGGGTGGTCTGTACTCTCCGCAAGGTCATGGAAGAGTGCCGGAGAGAGATAGATTTCGAGCGGGCACAGCAGGAGGAGAGAATTTGTCGAGACATTGAAGAGGCTCGATGTCCACCTGACCTGCATCGCGCAGAGCGGAACAAGAACCGCAGGGTGGCTTCGATCTTGAAGACGAGGAAGACGAGAGAGAGGAAGATGAAGATGACGATGCAAGGAGTGTGTTGACCATCATGGTCCACGAGCTCGAGTGTGTCAAAGAGGAGGATAAAGAACAGCTACCGGAGGATCAGACACTTTCAAACCAGGTCATAAGCGAATCACGACACCTGCTCCAGAGCCGGAACCCGAACCGTATTCCAGACTCTCAAGCCTGCAATGTTACGGGCCATGATCTCGCTGGCACCCGGCGCTGTTGCCGGCGCTGTGACGATTCGAGCATCAAGGTCAAAGGCAGGGCTCATGGTTGATATCAAGAAGGGGGCTGATGTACCAGCACTTCATTCATTGGAATTGGATATCTTTGGCCGTAGATCGTCGTCGCGTACCTCCAGAGGTTCAATGAAGATCTCTGAGAGAGGATCGGGTACCAATGGGACCTTAACACCTGTCTTCAAGTGTATCTATGCCTCCGAAAAGGAGAAGGATCCCAAGCATTCATCTCCCATCCCAGACCATCACAAATCCGGCAACGTCAGCAAACAAAGTGCGCAAAGCAATCGTTCCAGTAACAGCTCCTACGGCAACCCCCTGGCAGACTTGTCCATATGAACATACATCGTATCAATCACTTGCGAACGGAGAAGGGCTTTGGGCTTGTCTGGCACTATGGGTTGATCTACTGGTCCGGAGCCCGATGAGTCTGATCCCGACTCTGACGTTCCAGACGAGCTTCGGTTCCTCCTTGCCACTCATTCCAATCGTGGTTCAGTAGTGGAGTCGTTGTCAGCCGGAGATGAGCACGAGGATCCTGCGACAGCGAAGCCTACTCTAGACGGATCGCTCGTGCCGCGTCTCCTCGAGTTGATGTTCCGTGCTTCGCTGATCAATGAAGAGGACAGTCACCTTGACATCAATGATAGCGGTGTTACCTCCGACGAAGACACAAGGAAATGGGGAACTGAAGAAACTGAATTGGGCGCTTCTGATCGCAGATTATTCGTCAAGCAGTTGGAAACTCATTCCGTACACCAGCCAAAGTGGATCTCCGTTATGACGTCGGTGGCCACCTTCAAGTCGGGGTTCCACATGCACCCGTGCCTAGCATCCCTGTGGATTTACACATCGCAGTTGACGGCGACAGCAGCGCTAGTACATCCACAATCGAGACCCTTGGTTCCTCCAGCAGAAGTTCATCGAGGTTTCGAGTTCAGCAACGACCGTCCGGCCTTCTACCTGCCTCCTGCCATTGCCTCATGGCGTGTTTCCCATTTTCGATACGAGTCAGTCTTCAGCATCGCTTCCACCTCATCCTACGGCCACGTCATTAATAGTGGCTCTAACGACCCTTTCGACTATGGCCTACCCAGTCTCTGTGAGCGTCCGTCGTCGTCGGATATGTCAAGCATCTCGATGTCTATGACCGTCGACGATACATTTGCGTTCATCCGTGATCAACCTCGTCATCGTGTCGATAGTGACGCGTCAAGCTTTTACTTCCGCCCTTCTGCCACCGCTCCTGGCACGCGTGGTCGTTGTCGCCGTGAGTCCAACATGTCTCTGTCATCGTAGGCCCTTCCTATCAGCCTGTACAATCTCAGCTTTGGTCAGCATTGCAGAAACAATTCGACTGCCAGCGCAAGTTCGGTCGTCATGTCATACGCTAGATACGGAGCCAACAGTGGGATGTCGGCTTGTGCGCGTCACCGTAAAGGCCTCTATGGATTCTGTCATGAGCGACTTCTCTACAGTGCATTTAGGTCAACCAGGGCACCTGAAAACTCTGCTTCCCAAAGCCAATTTGGACACCCTAACTCGTTTGACTCTATCATAAAGGAGGAGCAAAGATTCTCAATGGAGGATTTTATCTTCGAGAAGACTGACCAGCCTGTCTTGATATCGGACTGGCGTTTTAGCGACAACTACTTGCACTCGTACCGCTCAGGACTTCTACCCCCACATCAATTCCTGCCACTTTCTGTTCTTAGCATTGGCCAAGCCAACGATGATGATACAATGATCAGCGTGAGTTTATCTAAACCTTATAGTATGTATCTTACTGAATTCATTCTAGACGCTCGGGGGTGGTCATGTTCGGCGCCATTCAGTCGGCTCCATTATTGAGGCTTCACCTTGTGTTCGAGTCGAGAAGCGAAAGCACTCTAGACTTAAACACGTTGGTCAATATGAATTGCTGAACAAAGCCAGAATAGTAGAGAAACCTTCGATCACATCAACTTTGTTGTTCCAATTTGGTGGAGAATGCGTGATTAGGGTCCAACATGGTCTATTGGAGTGACAGAGCCTAGAGGAGAGTTGCCTCATTGCAGAAGGAGAAGACATATCTGGCTTTTGTAAGCTATTAGCCTCATCGCCAACTTCGCATCTAACCTTGTAGATTGCCCAGCACCCGTTTTCACGAGACCAGGCCCAGCATCTCGTTCCTGTTCTAGCACGTGTACTTCCAGCTCTGGTGGAGACACTCCTCTTCTTTCGGCCTCCGACGGATCTTCCATTTCCGAAGACTCTCAGTCCAGCATCGACCTTTCTCAAATCAATATCGCATTGTCCAATGTCACGCACCCTCTTTCTAATTTCACTAGACATTGTACGAGAGCAAGAACCCGCGGAGCCGGCCAACAGCGCCGTTACTCGAAGGCGCACATGTCCCATGCATCTGTATACGAGACGATGGAGGAAGAGTTGTCAAGCTCAACATCGTCCAGCCCTGCCCAGTCGGCTCAAAACTATGATCTGCTCCCCTCTGAACTTTGCCCCTGTCGTGTCCAGTCTCGTACATCTTCTCTTGCATCGTCGTATCCACCGAATAGGCTCATCAAGATCACCTGCTCACCTGAGAAGACGACCACACCTGTGACGGAGGTCAAGGTACCGATTGCCACACCTGTCTTGCGTCAAGTTTCCGTCAATACGTTATCGGTCGCGCCTTCTATCGAGGCTCTTAAGCCTTTCTCGCCCCTCGCATGAAGAAATTTAGTTTAGAACGCGAGGAATACTCGAAAAAGGTGCGTCGTAACAACATTTATTGGCTTGTGCACTGCATTCTAACATTTTGGCTTCATAAGGCTCTCGCCGAGAAAGTACTCGAACCAAATCGGACCCATCGACCGCTACCCCCCAGTCTCCCACCGAGATCGCAGAAGCCATTCATTAACTGTGGCAGGATCAAACGATCCAGAAATCCATGGTCAAAAACTCGAGCGAGTTCTATCTTAGACTCAACAGGCTAGTGCGTTATCATGCACCAGTTCTTCTATCCGTCACTAATTCGTGTTCCTCTGGCAGCTTCTTCAATGCCGACCTACGAGTAGGAACTCCGGGTTACTTACCAAACGGAAACGACGTCCTTAGAACAAGATCGAAAACAGCTGGTATCAAGGAAACGAGGTCTACGATGGGGCAAACTGTTCATCCTCTGGAACTTTGTGCGAGCAAATCGTACTCGCCTCAGTATGTCCCCCGCTCCCGCAACCTTCAGCGCCTGGCTGATCTGTCTCCAGTTTGACGCAGGCCACCAGCGAAACAAGTATTTGACTCATATTTGCCGCCGTCAAAGATCTAGAAAGATTTGGGTATCCTATCATCCTTAGTCATTGGGTTCGCGTCTACTCTCTCTTTGACACAGTCACATATTTTCTCGCTGTTGTTGTCATCACTTGTCATGGTAAGCAACCTGTTTCCTATCTGTGTTTATGTACCTAACCTAAGGCCTCTCAGCTCTTCCTCGCTCTCTCACTTTCACGTCATTGCGAATGTCTGCTCCTTCCAACACACACATGACGCCACAACCCGACTCTCGGACAGGCTCCGCAATCAAAGTGATATCGTCCTTATTCACCTCATGAGCAGTGTGAGGCTCCCGGCGCGTGTACCTGTGATTCTCTTGCGCGAAACATAGATCCCATCACCCCTCAACCTCCTCCGTTACTGGCTGCAGCAGCTTACCTGTCTCGCCAGATGATTTCCGACGCCATCGACCAACGATTATCAGACTGGTATTTGCCGCCGTCAAAGAAACTATCCTTCAAAACGCGTTGAAAGATTTGGGTATGCTGTGGCTGTCGATCTTCGGGTTCACGTCTACTCTGTCTTTGTCGCAGTCATAGATTCTCTCACTGTTGTCATCACCACTTGATATGGTAAGTAACTTGTTTCCTATCTGCATTTATGCACCTAACACGCATCTCAGCTCTTCCTCACACTCTCACCTCCATGACATTGCATCAACACTACCCTCCGCCTTTCGAAGTCCTGCTCCTTCCAATCTGTCTCGCCAGATGATTTACGACACCATCGACCATCCTTGATCGCCCTTATATGTACCTAACCCATTTAACTGACCAACTTGTCGAGGACGACATCGTTCTTCGGGACGGAGATGCCACTTCCGAGAGAATCGACTTGGGATGGTTGTTCGCTAAACACCAATGTTGATCCTCCCTTTTTTGATATACTCGAGCCCTTGCTCTTCCCTCGTAATATACTGCGTCGCTACGTTTTATGCAATCTTGATCAACATTACTCGCATTTTTATCTACAGACGTCTAACTACATTTTGCGATTGTACTGAAAGCTTTTACCTCGTTCATTCGGCCGTAATACTTTTCTTTCCTATTAATAACGAAGCCACATTTTCCTTCAGTTTGCGCCTATGTTTGATGAGCCAAGTCGTTCTGATCGTTATAACGACGCGCCGAAACTACTATATACCAGTCGTTCCGAAATGCGATATTAGAATACAAGATTCCAGCATGGGGGATGACTAATCTAACATTCGAGAGCCTGGTTAGTAGCGTAACCCTCAGGCCCTCTGCGATCTCAGTGGGAAAGTACAATCATTCGCGGCCAACACCGTAGTACCGGGGAGTGGTTGAGGCGGGAGCTGAGCAACCTAAACATAAGCTGATAAAAACTACTGTGACGCGCCATGTTCGAGTACGTGCAGCCCATGCCAATCTCTTCCATGTGGATCACAATCTGCCGACTTCAGAACGTTCCTGTCTACGATCGGTCGATACTCGGCCAGCTCGCGCTCCATAAATTCTGCTTGATAAGTAACTTGGTGATGAAGGCCTAATAATTTGATAAACCGTCAACGCGGGACGCAATGTTTCAGGGGACTGTCACTCCGGGAGTGAGCTATATGGTGGTATGAGGTTTGACGCAGATCTAAGAGGCTTTTAGGTCCTGGTTTGGGGTTTGGGGCTTGGTTCATGCATACATTTCCCGAAGATAGGTCCATGTATGTCTCCTTCCCCGAATCAAATTCCAGACTCTCGTAAACAGTTTCTTGGTAGCTTCCAAAATGGGCTAACGTCGACCTCCGCAGTTTCCAGCGTGTACTTGTTCATCACAATAGTTCGTTCAGCATTCAACTATCCTACCATTCGCCCTAAGCTCAGCTGAAGAGGCTCTTGTTGGACGTCGATGGACTATATAAGGCCTGAAGCCTGAAGAAGGCGATTGTGGAGACAGCGAATGGCAAGCTGGATATCTGTAGTGACTTAGAAATCAGTAGCAAACCTTGCGCACAAGGAAGAATCGGAGGGAATAAATTTAAGATCACATTGGAGAATCTTGTGAGTTGCCAGAGTTGTGCTGTCTACATTCGCCTGAAGATCTTGTGAGCCTTAGTTTTGTTCTTTATTACTTACACTGAGGTATTTCCTCATTTCGAGTCCTCGTTTTCTTCACAGACCGTCTCATTCACGACAACATCACTGAAGGTACTTAGATTGAGCATTTAACATTCTCACCAATTTACCAGCAGACATGCTCAACTGCTACGTTGTAGGCCACTTCTACGGTAATTCATGTCACCATAATTGCCTTCAATCGCGACAGCGCCTCATCTGCTGACGGGCGGCAGCTCGGGTCCACAGCAGTCATTTCTGATAGCAACGTTCTGTACTCTGACAGAAGCAAACCACGTGCAGCTGAGGCCTTTCGATGAAAATAGTCAGTACTCTCTGTATCAGAAGGAGAGGCCATAAGTACTGACCTCATAAATCAAGACTTGTCCAAGGCCATATACGTCTGCAGCAAACAAATCAAATGTTTCTCTCTGGCCCTGATCTTGCTCCGGGGAGCGAAATGGCTCAGGCGGACCCAGGGAACGGCAGGGGATGTGGTGACTGGAAGAATTCTTTGGGAATTCGATAGAGGCGCCGAAGTCAATAAACGCAAGTCGGAAATCGAAATCACGTTGTAGTTCTTTGTAGTTGTGGGCAGTAGGGAAGATACATGTATCATGGCAGTTCCAGACAATGTTGTCAGAGTGAAGATCCTGTGTTATGGGGACCTTTTGACATTCATAGGGTAGGGTAGGGTAGGGTAGAATATGACATAGTGGGAACTGTGCAGTTGCATAGACTTGAGAGATATGAGAATCTGGGATCCTCATATGTATGACTACTGTGTGTGGCTTATCAAAGTGAGAATTTGAGTGAGCACTTGTCTGGCTTGTCAAATGTGAGGATCTGAGATCCTCATATGTCTAAGCACTCATCTATCTTGTCAAATGTGAGGATCTCAGATCCTCATATGTCCAAGCACTCATCTATCTTGTCAAATGTGAGGATCTCAGATCCTCATATGTTCAAGCACTCATCTATCTTGCCAAATATGAGGATCTGAGATCCTCATATGTCCAAGCACTCATCTATCTTGTCAAATGTGAGGATCTCAGATCCTCATATGTACAAGCACTCATCTATCTTGTCAAATGTGAGGATCTGAGATCCTCATATGTATGAGCACTCATCTATCTTGTCAAAAGTAGGGCAGGTCGCCGGGCCGTATTGGGACGGTCAGACGGCATCGTAATACGGTTACGGTCCCGTATCGTACTGAGAATTGGTCTCCGCAAAGACGGTACGGAAGGGGTCACTTATTCGCCCGTCTTGACCGTCTTCGTCTATCCGTTACGTCCGTATTTACGGTGGAACCAAGACTGTTATTACAACGTGAATCACTTCAGCATACCCATAAATAGTACCATCATGGTGGGTTTAATTTGATGATTTAAACCCACCATGGTGGTGTTTTCATACATATTTCCAGCCATATAAACTAATTCATCCAAAGTATTTGTTACCATACATACTTCTATAAAAAAACTTCTGTTACTTATTTTTTCTCTCTGGAAGTATAAATAGATATCAGTAATATGTATTTATGTAGAGAACTATTCTATTGTTTGTTCGGGGTGTCAGGAGTCCTAAAATCAAATCAGGTATAGCAGATCAACGGCATTATTAATTTCAAAAGCCAA
>Ga0247742_10000233_pt1 | contig 48216 bp, 46 predicted proteins | sample UWRJL208509C2_FD_180944 | JGI IMG/M metagenome (GOLD analysis project Ga0247742, IMG submission 180944) | Plant litter microbial communities from Arlington Agricultural Research Station in Wisconsin, United States - UWRJ-L208-509C-2 | ecosystem: Environmental > Terrestrial > Plant litter >...
ACAAAGACTTCACGAAAAGGGCCTGACGACTCAGGTCGATGGCGGCTACTTGACCAGCCTGGGGCTGGAGGCCGCCGGACACGCGCAATCACTGCTAACCATTCTGGTCGTCTCCGAGGAAGCGGCTTGACACAAACCGTCTCGCGAAACCTTCGCCCGGACGCATGAAATAAAGGTTTCGCGACCCCTTCATTTACAGGGAGCTGCGCCGATACAAGTTGGCGCCATCCAAGAACCATCAGCCGCTGAGCCCAGCCCCAGCGCTGCACCTCTTGCCCGTCGCCCAACTCGCCCCCCTTGTATTGCCGCTGACCGGCCTGAGTCGCGATGAAGCAAAATTTCGAAATTCGCCCGGATCTGGACGAAGGCATCGACCGCAAGGTGCTGAGCCAGCTTCGCGCCCGCTTTCTGGCCCTCAACGCCGGGCGGCATGCTCGCGCCAACGAAGGGCTGTCCTCACGTCAGCAATCGGTGCTGACGCTGTTGCCGCTGTTCTTCCATGTCAATCACCCGCTGTTGCCAGGCTATGTATCAGGCAGCACCCCGGCCGGGGTTTCTCACTACGAGCCAGAGGCATCGACGCTGACCGAAGCCCAACGGCTGACACGGTCGTTTTCCTACAAGCCTCGTCGCGGCACTGCCCCAGACCCGATTCACGGCATCTTCCTGATGGGCAGCCTCGGTACTCTGGCTCAGGCCGATCAAAGTGATATGGACGTTTGGGTTTGCCACGACTCGGCGCTCTTGCCCGAAGCCGTGCAGGACCTGCGCAAAAAATGCCAGGCGCTGGAAGCCTGGGCGGCGACGATGGGCGCAGAAGCGCATTTCTTCCTGATCGATCCGGAGCGCTTTGTCTTGGGTGAGCGTGATGCGCAACTCAGCGCAGAAGACTGCGGAACGACCCAGCATTACTTGCTGCTCGATGAGTTTTATCGCACCGCGATCTGGCTCGCCGGACGCACGCCGCTGTGGTGGCTGGTGCCGGCGTATGAGGAGACGCGCTACAGCGATTACACCCACACGTTGCTGTCCAAGCGTTTCATTCGCGCCGACGAGATACTGGATCTTGGCAACATGGCGCACATCCCGCCCGGCGAATTCATCGGGGCCGGGCTCTGGCAGTTGTTCAAAGGCATCGAGTCACCCTACAAGTCGGTGCTCAAGCTGTTGCTGACCGAGGTCTACGCCAGCGAACACCCCCGCGTGCAGTGCCTGAGCATGCGCTTGAAACAGGCAGTGTTCGCCAATCACACCGATCTCGATGAGCTTGATCCGTACATGATGGTTTATCGCCGGATCGAGGAGTACCTGCGCGCACGGGGCGAGACCGAGCGTCTGGAGCTGGTGCGCCGCAGTCTGTATCTGAAGGTGAACAAGAAGCTCACCGGCCCTTCTCGCACCCGCACTCACAGTTGGCAGCGCACGCTGCTGGAGCGCCTGACACGGGAGTGGCATTGGGACGAGCGCCAATTGGCACTGCTCGACAGCCGCAGCCAATGGAAAGTGCGGCAAGTCTCCAGTGAACGCCGCGCGCTGGTCACCGAGCTCAATTTCAGCTATCGCTTTCTGACTCATTTTGCGCGCACACAAAACGCGATTAGCTCAATCACCAAGCGCGATCTGAACGTACTCGGGCGCCGGCTGTATGCGACGTTCGAGCGCAAAGCCGGCAAGGTCGAGTTCGTTAATCCGGGCATCGCACCGGACCTTGCCGAGGACACGCTGACCCTGGTGCAATCGCCGAACAAACGCGAACCGGGCAAATATCAATGGGGTTTGTATAACGGCAATCTGGGCGTCCACGAGTGGGAAAATTTCACGCCCATCAAGCGCAGTCGCGAGTTGCTGGAACTGCTGACCTGGTGCCATCTCAATCATGTGATCGACACCACCACTCGCCTGGCCCTGCACCCCGGCACCAGCGATCTGACTGAAATGGAGCTATTCAATTTGCAGGGTGCGTTGCAGCAAAGCATCGCGCTGCCGCTCCGCCCCGTCAGCGAGCAAGCGCTGCTGAGACCCGGCGTACCAGCAGAAATCCTGCTGCTGGTGAACGTCGGCGTCGATCCGCTCAAGCATCACAAAGACCTGAACATCCTCATGACCACCAAGCGCACGGACTCGCTGAGCTATGCCGGGGTCAGGGAAAACCTGGTGTTGACGTTCGATCAAGTCACGCTGAACAGCTGGAATGAGCTGCTGGTCAACCGTTTCGACGGCCCACACGCGCTGCTCGATTGCATGGCTGAACTGCTCAACAGTTTTGCGCCCGACCGGCCGGCGCCTGTGGTCCGGGTCCGGTGCTTTTGCCACAATCGCGCGCCTGCCATTGCCCAACGGGTCGAGGACTTGATCAACACGGCGCAACTGTTGCTCAAGCGTGGGCTCAATCATCGCTATCTGATTCAAATCGAGCAGCAATACCACGTGTTGAAGATCATTGCGGGGCAGGTCAGCCACATTGCCCTTAGTACCCTGCCCGCGTTGCTGGAGTATTTGAGCGAAGAACTGCCGGCATACAGCCCGCTGCACCTTGACCCCCATGCGCTGGATGACAGCGACCTGTCGCTGATCATTCCTTACGGCCAGCCCGAATGTATTCAGGCCTTCTATCGCATCAGCGACGACCATGCCGACCTCTACGTGCTCGATGAATACAACGCGTTGTGGCATCAGCGCTTGCCGTTTTACGACGAGTCGAGCCTGTTGCTGCCCCTGCAGCGCTTCTTGAATTCGCTGATGTACCGCCGTGGGGCAACCACGTCACTGCAGGATTCGCTTGATCCGTCATCGCTGCAAACCTTGTATTACCGGGTGCTGCCGGACGGTCCAGGGCATGCCCGAAGAATCGAACAGCGGCAGGCACCGGCGATGATCGTGGACAGGGCGTTTTACGATGTTCAGGCGATTGTCGAGCAAGCCTCGCCCGGGCAGGTGAGCGTGACGCTGTACTGCAATAACAAGGAGTTTTCCGAGCTGGAATTTGGCGAACAACTGTTTGCGGTGGTGGCGCGGGAGATTCTCGATCAGCGTAGCGAGCCACAGCGCTATCGCTGCTACATCACCGACCTGGACCTCTCAGGGGTGCTGAGCGATCAAAGCGGGCAGACGATCCTGTTCCTGCGCTACAAAGCGCGGCTGGAGAAGTCGTTGAACGAGGCGATGGATCAGGCTTGAGCCCGGATTGGGGACGATTTTGGGTTCGCTCGTCCTGTAGGAGCTGCCAGCAGCGCGAGGCTGCGATCTCGGTGTGTCAGGTGTACCGCATCGCAGCCTCGCTCGGCTCGTCAGCTCCTACAAAAGCCCGCGTTTGACGCAAAAATCAAAACGGTTGTCAGACCGCGTTCGCCCGCCGAACCTCGGACTCGGCCACGATCACCCGCCGACGCTCGTCAGTGGCGGCACGCCATTCGCGGATGTCTTCGACGTGGCGATAGCAGCCAGTGCAAACTTTGGCTTCATCGAGCCGGCACACGCTGATGCAGGGGGACTTCACCGCCGGGCTGACGTTGCTGAACAGGGGCTTGGGAGCGCGGGGCGGGTTTGCAGCGGTGGCAGTCACGATCAGTTTCCGTCGATAGGCTCAAAATCGATGTCGACGCCGGCCTGGCTCTTGGCCAGACGCTGAAGCATTTCGCCCAGCAACTCCTCGCTCTTGTCGCACACCCAGCGCTTTTCTTCCTCGTCGTAGTCGAAGTGGAAACCACCGGCCGGCGCGGCAAGCCACAGCTGACGCAACGGCTCCTGCCGACTGAAGATGAACTGCGTGCCGTTTTCGAATTTAACCGTCAGCACACCGGCCGAACTCTCAAGGTCCAGGTCCAGATCGCTCTCGTCGAAGATATCCTCAAGCTTCTCTTGGGTAGCATCGACCAGGTCGTGAAAGCGGGCTTCGGTCAAACTCATTGCGGGGAACCTCGAAAGTGTCTACTGATGGCGCAGCGACGCAAGATACGGACGCTCCGCAGCAATTGCAAAGCATACCCGCCCAATTGCGGGTCGGGGCGCCAAAAATCCGCACGATCACCGCATGATTCGCCCGTCATCGCGGCAAAGCCCCGCCAGACGGGAAGTTCAGCGCATAGGCAATCTGTCGGGTGGTCGGTATACTCGGGCGCAATTAATGCTTATACAAAGGATTTCGCCATGAAGCGCCTGATCTCTTCCCTAGCTGCGCTCCTAGCGGTTGCGTGTCTTGTTACTGCCTGCGGTCAAAAAGGCCCGCTGTATCTGCCGGACGATGACGCGTCCAATGCCAGCAGCCCTGAAGCCAAGACCCACCCTGCCCCGCACAAGCACACGACCAACTAGGGAATATTCATGGACGCCTTCAACTACCGCGACGGTGAACTGTTCGCGGAGGGAGTTGCGTTGTCAGCCATCGCCGAGCGCTTTGGTACGCCAACCTACGTTTACTCCCGCGCCCACATTGAAACCCAGTATCGCGCTTATGCCGATGCCCTGAGCGGCATGCCGCATCTGGTGTGCTTCGCTGTAAAAGCCAACTCCAACCTGGGCGTGCTCAATGTCCTGGCGCGTATGGGCGCCGGTTTCGACATCGTGTCCCGAGGCGAGCTGGAACGTGTACTGGCCGCTGGCGGTCAAGCCGACAAGATCGTCTTCTCCGGCGTCGGCAAGACCCGCGAAGACATGCGCCGCGCGCTTGAAGTCGGCGTCCATTGCTTCAACGTCGAATCCACCGACGAGCTGGAGCGCCTGCAAACGGTAGCCGCCGAACTGGGCGTTCGCGCTCCGGTTTCGCTTCGGGTCAACCCGGACGTGGACGCAGGCACCCACCCGTACATCTCTACCGGCTTGAAAGAGAACAAATTCGGCATCGCCATTGCCGACGCTGAAGATGTCTACATCCGCGCCGCGCAGCTGCCCAACCTTGAAGTGATCGGCGTCGATTGCCACATCGGCTCGCAGCTGACCATGCTGGAACCCTTCATCGATGCCCTCGATCGATTGCTCGCACTGGTTGATCGCCTCGCCGACTGCGGCATTCTGCTGAACCACATCGATCTGGGCGGCGGTCTGGGCGTGCGTTATCGCGATGAAGAGCCACCGTTGGCCGCTGACTACATCAAAGCCGTGCGCGAGCGCCTCGAGGGCCGTGATCTGGGGCTGATGTTCGAGCCTGGTCGCTTCATCGTCGCCAATGCCGGCGTGCTGCTGACCCGCGTCGAATACCTCAAGCACACCGAACACAAGGATTTCGCCATCGTCGATGCGGCAATGAACGATCTGATTCGTCCGGCGCTTTACCAGGCCTGGATGGACGTGACCGCCGTGCAGCCGCGTGACGCTGCAGCCCGCACCTACGACATCGTCGGCCCGATTTGCGAAACAGGTGACTTCCTGGCCAAAGAGCGCGACCTGGCGCTGGCCGAAGGCGATCTGTTGGCCGTACATTCCGCTGGCGCCTATGGCTTCGTGATGAGCTCCAACTACAACACCCGCGGCCGTACCGCCGAAGTGCTGGTAGATGGCAGCAATGCGTTCGAAGTCCGTCGCCGTGAAACCGTGGCCGAGTTGTTTGCCGGCGAAAGCCTGTTGCCGGAGTAATCCCCATGCTGCTGCGTTTTACCAAGATGCATGGCCTGGGCAACGACTTCATGGTGCTGGACCTTGTCAGCCAGCACGCACACATTTTGCCCAAGCACGCCAAGCAATGGGGCGACCGCCACACCGGTATTGGTTTTGATCAGCTATTGCTGGTCGAGGCGCCGAGCAATCCGGATGTGGACTTTCGCTACCGAATTTTCAACTCCGATGGCTCGGAAGTCGAACAGTGCGGCAACGGTGCACGCTGCTTTGCCCGCTTCGTCCTCGACAAGCGCCTGACGGCCAAAAAGCAGATTCGCGTCGAAACCAAGGGCGGCATCATCGAGCTGGATATTCGAAACGACGGCCAGATCAGCGTCGACATGGGCGCGCCGCGTCTGGTGCCTGCTGACATACCGTTCGACGCACCCGCCCAGGCCGACAGCTACACCGTTGAGGTGGACGGTCAGAGCCTTGAGCTTGCCGCCGTGTCCATGGGCAATCCCCACGCCGTGCTGCGTGTCTATGACATCAACAATGCGCCCGTCCATACGCTCGGCCCGAAACTGGAACATCACCCGCGCTTCCCGGCCCGGGTAAACGTCGGCTTTCTGCACGTTGTCGATCGTCAGCGCGCACAATTGCGTGTCTGGGAACGCGGAGTCGGGGAAACCCAGGCCTGCGGCACCGGCGCCTGCGCCGCCGCTGTGGCAGCCATCAGCCAGGGCTGGATGGACTCCCCGTTGCTGATCGACCTGCCCGGCGGACGCCTGTCCATCGAATGGGCTGGCCCCGGCCATCCGGTACTGATGACAGGCCCGGCGGTCCGGGTTTACGAAGGCCAAGTACGTCTATGAGCGAGATCAACCGATGACCGACCAGCCTCAGGCTTCAACCGACACGCCCAGCGAATCGCCTGCCGATAGCGCCGCGCCAACCCTTGAAGCCGCGGCGGTCGCGGCCTACTTGCAGCAACACCCGGAATTCTTTGCCGAGCACGACGAGCTGCTGACGGCGATGCGCATTCCGCACCAGCGCGGCGACACCGTGTCGCTGGTGGAGCGCCAACTCAAGCTGCTGCGCGAACGCAACATCGAGATGCGCCATCGCCTTTCCCAATTGATGGACGTGGCCCGGGACAATGATCGACTGTTCGATAAAACCCGCCGCCTGATCCTTGATTTGATGGACGCCACCAGTCTGGAAGAAATCGTCATCGCAGTAGAAGACAGCCTGCGTCAGGATTTTCAGGTGCCCTTTGTCAGCCTGATCCTGTTCAGCGAAAACCCAATGCCGGTGGGGCGCTGGGTCAGCAGCGAACAGGCGCAAAAAGCCGTTGGCGGCCTGATCACGGGTGACAAGACCATCTGCGGCGCGTTGCGCGCGCACGAGCTGGAGTTCCTGTTCGGTGCTGAGCAGAGCAAGGAGGTGGGTTCCACCGCCATCGTTGCGCTCAACCATCAGGGCCTGCATGGCCTTCTCGCCATCGGCAGTCGTGATCCGCAGCACTATAAAAGCTCGGTCGGCACGTTATTTTTGACGTACATCGCCGACGTACTTGCGCGTTTGCTGCCGCGTCACACCCACGCTTTGCGCTCGGTTCGCTAGTCATGCAAACGCACCTGGACGCTTACTGCACGCACCTGCGCAGTGAGCGTCAGGTGTCGCCCCACACGCTGGACGCTTATCGCCGCGACCTGAACAAAGTCCTCGCCTACTGCGAAAAACACCAACTGACGAGCTGGACCGCACTGGATGTTCAATCCCTGCGCAGTCTCGTCGCCCGCCTGCATCATCAGGGGCAGTCGTCACGCAGTCTCGCCCGGCTGTTGTCGGCGGTGCGCGGTTTCTACCAATACCTTAATCGCGAAGGCATTTGCGAACACGACCCTGCCACTGACTTGTCGCCACCAAAAGGCGAGAAGCGCCTGCCAAAGACGCTGGATGCCGACCGCACCCTGCAATTGCTGGAAGGCGGCGTAGAAGATGATTTTTTGGCGCGCCGCGATCGGGCGATTCTTGAGCTCTTTTATTCATCCGGGCTGCGCTTGTCCGAGCTTACCGGCCTGAACTGCGAGCAACTGGATATCGCCGACGGGCTGGTTCAGGTCCTGGGCAAGGGCAGCAAGACCCGCGTGCTTCCTGTTGGCAGCAAAGCCCGAGAGGCGTTGAGCGAATGGCTCAAGCTCCGCTTGCTGGCCAACCCTCAGGACGACGCCGTGTTCGTCAGCCAGCAAGGCCGACGCCTGGGGCCACGGGCTATTCAACTGCGGGTAAAAGCGGCGGGTGAACGCGAGTTGGGGCAGAACCTGCACCCGCACATGCTGCGTCACTCCTTCGCCAGCCATTTGCTGGAATCCTCCCAGGATCTGCGCGCAGTGCAGGAATTGCTCGGTCACTCCGACATCTCGACCACTCAAATCTATACCCACCTGGACTTCCAACATCTGGCGACGGTGTACGACAGCGCCCATCCAAGGGCCAAACGCAAAGGTTCTTCCGACCATGAGCATTAAGCTGATCACGTTCGATCTGGACGATACGCTGTGGGAAACCGCACCAGCGATTGTCGGCGCAGAAGCCTCTTTGCGAGAATGGCTGGCCGAGCACGCCCCAAAACTGGGCCCGGTCCCGGTCGAGCATTTGTGGGAAATTCGCGCTCGACTGGTTGAGGCCGACCCGAGCTATAAGCACCGCATCAGTGCGCTGCGACGACGCGTGCTGTTTCATGCGCTGGAAGATGCCGGCTACGCGCACGCCCAGGCGCAGGATCTTGCCGATCAGGGCTTCGAGGTGTTTTTGCACGGCCGCCATCAGCTGGACATCTTCCCGGAAGTGGTGCCAACGCTTGAAATCCTGGCTAAAACCTACACCTTGGGCGTCGTGACCAATGGCAATGCCGATGTGCGTCGCCTGGGGTTGGCCGATTACTTTGCCTTCGCCTTGTGCGCGGAAGACATCGGCGTCGGCAAACCAGATCCCGCGCCGTTCGTTGAAGCTCTCAGGCGCGGTAATGCCCCTGCGCAAAACGCTGTGCACGTGGGCGATCACCCGGGGGACGACATCGCTGGCGCGCAACAGGCGGGTATGCGCGCGATCTGGTACAACCCCGGTGGCAAGGCGTGGGAAGCCGACAAAGCCCCCGATGCCGAGATCAGTAGCCTGACGCAGTTGCCAGAGCTACTGGCGCGCTGGAGTTAAACATCTGACCTGTAGGGGCCAACTTGTTGGCGAAGGATTGCGCAGCGTGCACGCAATGGCGTCTCGCGAATAAATTCGCTCCTACAGAAACCGCGCCATAAAAAAAGCCCGCAGCGACAGCGGGCTTTTTCCAGCGTGGCATCTGACACCCTTTAGATAGGGCGGCTACCGTACTTGTTGTCAGGCTTCTTTGGCGGATCGGCGACCACGTTGGCCTCCACTTCCTGCACCTTGCCGCCACGGGAGAGGAACTCTTCCATTGCGCGAGCCAGAGCATCACGCTCTTTGTTCTTGGCCTCTACGCTAGGCAGTTCGTCAATCGAGACAGCGGCTTTGGCCTTGCCTTTGGTTGGAGTGGCCGACGCTTCGGGGCTGTCTTCGACATCCGAACCATCGTCTTCGGGAGCAGCGGCAAGCTCCTCACCGTCATCACTTTCCAGATCGTCTTCAAGACCTTCGTTTTCGATGTCGTCGTCGCTCATGTTCTACCTCATGACTTGCGAAAGCAGATTAGTTATAGCCCAGCTGTGCATAATTTCTAAGACAGCCGGAAAAAATTCAACATCCGCCGTTAAACGGCGGTCATGCCCCTTCACCCTGGAGGGTGGCAAGGACATTGCGAGCACCGCCTGCATCGCGATGCTCACCTAAATAAACACCTTGCCAGGTCCCTAGCGCGAGCCGCCCGGCCGTTACCGGCAGAACAAGCTGGCAGCCTAGCAAACTGGCTTTGAAGTGCGCAGGCAGGTCGTCGGGACCTTCGTCGTCATGTTCGTATCCGTCCACGCCCTGGGGCACCAGACGATTGAAGAAACGCTCGAAATCACGTCGCACTGCCGGGTCGGCGTTTTCGTTGATGGTCAACGACGCCGAGGTATGCTGCAGCCACAAATGCAACAGCCCGACGCGGCATTTACGCAGTTCGGGAAGCCCTGCGATGATCTCGTCGGTCACCAGATGAAATCCGCGGGGCCTTGCCCGCAGGGTGATTCTGGTCTGTTGCCACATACAGTTCTCCGCCCTTCGGCGCGCATTCTAACGCGCTGGAAAAAAAAACAAAGCGCGTAATGAACGACGTTGTCTGTAAGCTTCTAGCCAATGCCGATATCACCGCGCGATAACCTCTTCGGCCGCTCAAGACAGCTGCATATAAGAGCAGCAGTGGCATGGGCAAACGCTGACGAATACGCTATCGACAAACAACAGACAAAAAAATGCCCGGTCGCCCGGGCATTTTTTCAAGCGCGATTACAAGTTGTAGCCACGTTCGTTGTGTTGCGCCAGATCCAGGCCAACCGCTTCCTCTTCTTCGGTTACGCGCAGACCCATGACAGCGTCCAGAACCTTGAGGATGATGAAGGTCACGATGCCGGTGTACACGACAGTGAAGCCGACGCCTTTGCACTGAATCCAGACTTGTGCAGCGATGTCAGTCACGGTGCCGAAGCCGCCCAGCGAAGGGGCTGCAAACACACCGGTCAGGATCGCGCCGAGGATACCGCCGATACCGTGAACGCCGAAGGCATCCAGAGAGTCGTCGTAGCCCATTTTGCGTTTCAGGGTAGTGGCGCAGAAGAAGCACACCACGCCCGCTGCCAGACCGATGATCAAGCCGCCCATCGGGCCAACTGTGCCGGCCGCTGGAGTGATCGCAACCAGACCTGCCACCACGCCCGAAGCGATACCCAGAGCACTTGGCTTACCGTGGGTCAGCCATTCAGCGAACATCCAGCCCAGTGCAGCAGCGGCGGTCGCAATTTGGGTAACCAGCATCGCCATGCCGGCCGTGCCGTTGGCTGCAGCAGCGGAACCTGCGTTGAAGCCGAACCAGCCGACCCAGAGCATCGCTGCGCCGACCAGGGTGTAACCCAGGTTATGCGGAGCCATCGGAGTGGTCGGGAAACCCTTGCGCTTGCCCAGCACCAGGCAAGCCACCAAACCAGCCACACCGGCGTTGATGTGAACAACGGTGCCGCCTGCGAAGTCGAGTACGCCCCAGTCCCACAACAGACCACCGACACCGCTCCAGACCATGTGCGCGATTGGCGCATAGACCAGAGTGAACCAGATGGCCATGAAGATCAGCATTGCGGAGAACTTCATGCGCTCTGCGAAAGCGCCGACGATCAGAGCGGGAGTGATGATGGCGAAGGTCATCTGGAAGGTGACGAACACCGCTTCAGGGAACAGCGCAGCAGGACCTGTGATGCTGGCCGGAGTAATACCCGCCAGGAACGCTTTGCCCATGCCACCGAAGAAGGAGTTGAAGTTGACGACGCCTGCTTCCATACCGGTGGTGTCGAACGCAATGCTGTAGCCGTAAACGACCCACAGGATGCTGATCAGACCGGTAATGGCAAAGCACTGCATCATCACGGAAAGAATGTTTTTCGAGCGGACCATGCCGCCGTAGAACAGTGCCAGACCTGGAATGGTCATGAACAGCACCAAAGCGGTGGAAGTCAGCATCCAGGCGGTGTCGCCTGAGTTGAGGACTGGGGCTGCCACTTCGTCTGCCGCCATGGCCAAGCCAGGGGTTACGAGGGACAACAGGGCTCCTAGCCCTGCGAATTGACGCAGAGTCATATTGTTTTCTCCTGGGGCGTTGGGGTTGGCGGCTTAGATTGCGTCGGTATCGGTTTCGCCGGTACGGATGCGAATGGCCTGTTCCAGATTAACCACGAAGATCTTGCCGTCACCGATCTTGCCAGTGTTGGCTGCTTTGGTTATCGCTTCGATAACCCGATCCAGATCCTTGTCGTCGATCGCAACATCGATCTTCACCTTGGGAAGGAAGTCGACTACATACTCCGCACCGCGATACAGCTCGGTGTGGCCTTTCTGACGTCCGAAGCCTTTGACTTCAGTTACCGTGATGCCCTGCACGCCGATTTCGGACAACGACTCGCGTACGTCATCCAACTTGAACGGCTTGATGATGGCAGTGACTAGCTTCATGAAACTTTCTCCCGAATTGGTGGACTTGCCCCAGGAAAACAAACCCGACTCAAGTCTAAGCGCAGTGTCTGGCTTTGTAACGCGTCGATAGCCCGAAGCAGACCAGATCAACGCCAGAAAACCGCTCCTGACGAAACACTTCCCCGCTTCGCCTGTCGCACTGGATTCGTCACAGCGACTGCATCAGTGCATGGGTCATAAGCCACTAAGCAGAAACCTTGCCATTTCATTGAATTCCACTGAATTGGGCTCATCTGGAGTCATCTGAGTGGTACAGATAGCCATCATCAAACCGGGGCGCACAACAACAGTGCGACAGTGCACGGTGCAATGCGCGATAACCGTGCAACGCTCACCTCAAAAGGACTATAGACGCTGCGTGCTACACTGCCGCGCATCTGATCTACGGAAAACCATCATGCTCGCCCCAAAAGCCTTTCTCGATGCCGTCAGTGGCCACGCCTCACGCTTGCTCAATGGCGAGACCCAAATACCCCGCAATGAATTTGAAGCCCAGTTCAAAGCCCTTTTGCAAAGCGGTTTCAGCAAACTGGACCTGGTGAGCCGGGAAGAATTCGACAGCCAAATGATCGTCCTGGCCCGCACCCGCGCCCGCCTTGAAGCGCTGGAGGCCAAAATGGCAGAGATGGAAGCCAGGCTCGCGCCGCCGGCGGAGTAACACCGCGACGATTCTTTAGGAGCGAACTCATTCGCGAGACTGCCGCTCAAGCGATACATCTGCATCGCCTGAAATAACCCTTCGCGAATGAATTCGTTCCTACAGACCGTCGCCGGCCCCCACGAAACACCCTGAACCTCTTCGCTCTCCCCGCCCCTCCATCTTGATGACTATCCTTTGCCACACCGCAGGACGCGGTCTGTCGCCATCAAGGAATGATCTATGTCCCTCGCTATCGTCCACAGCCGCGCCCAGGTCGGCGTCGAAGCACCCGCCGTAACCGTTGAATGCCACCTCGCGAATGGTCTGCCAACGCTGACGCTGGTGGGCTTGCCCGAAGGTGCGGTCAAGGAAAGCAAAGACCGCGTGCGCAGCGCTATCGTTAACTGCGGGCAATAGTTCGTAAATATACACCACCAATATTTGTCTCTGAAAACCTAAACTTCCCTATTTTGGGAAACCTGATTTCAAAGTGATTTCAGATGGTTACAGGTGGAAATCCGGTTGTTGCTTGTATATTGGGCTGACATTTCTAACCGAAGCCGACTCTGGCAGTACCGATCATCGGTAGATTCCAGAAATCCAATGACGGCTCACAGGAGCTCGTTTGGACGCGTTTGACGGATCATCTATACAATGCATGCCGTAACGTATTATCGTCGCTCACAGAGCCTTACGCGGGCTTACAGCTTGCGGATAGGTAAGGTGAGTGATTCAGATCACAAAGTCATCGTATGTGGAGTCAATCTCATGTTGGGTGATACCAATGTATACCATTGTGATTGCAGGACTTGAATGGTTGAGAACCTTGCAGATCATTTCTATCGATATCCCACTGTTGTGCATCAACCAACCACGTGTCTTGCGCATAGAGTGAGTACCGAGACTGATTTTCAGTTCATCACCAACTGCTTTGAATGCCGTGGCAACTGCTACCCGCGACACTGCTTTACCCTTCGCCCGGTTGGATTCCACCTGAAACAGGTAGGTGTGGGTAGGGTTGGCATCCCGACGCTTCCTGACGATAGCTACAGCTCTCTCGTTGAGCTTGATGCTGCGCACCTTTCCCGTTTTCGATTCCTTGATCACGACACGACCATGCAAAGCTTCTTCGTAGGTGATCGTCAGTAGGTCGCTGATACGAAGCGCTACTTGCAAACCGAACAACCACAGGTCGGCATACAGGGGATTACCACGTGCGTTTAACAACAGCTTGTGAGCCACCTGTTCAACTTCTGCTGCGGTTTTCACTGCTTCGACCAATTGCATGATGACCCCCTGTGTTTACTGGCTTGCCTAATTAACAAAATATTCGCTTGTGGTGAAGAATACCTCAAAGCAGTTGGAAGTCAACAACGGCTTGGGTTTGCTAATTTACACAATGGTATTCTGTTAATTAGAGCGTACGTTGCACAAGTGGTGATCATGATTCTGATCGTTTTACACGTCTGTACAGCATGATTACGCCGCTGACGTCGGTTGTGAAGGTTTTAACCATGCCGATCACCGATACGATGCAAGAGGATGTAAAGCGAGGGCACTCGGGATGATTGGTAGAGTTTCAATCAATCGAGTGCATTCGAATGAATCCACGTTATCGAAGGTTTCACGGGGATTCCTTTGGAGTTACCCTTTGACCTTTCTCACCATGGAGGGACAGAACCTATGGACAAGCATGTTCAACAATTGATGGCTTGGAATTCCACCTTCGTACTGATGGGAGGCGCCGTAGTGTGCACCGGGTGCATGAAGCCTCAATCAGTGCTGGACTCCAACAAAGTCTTTCCTCATGCCAAGGGTTGCAAGCATGACGATGCAGAGACTCGTAGACCGTGGGACACCTTGCACTCTGTTCTAGACGCTGTGCGGGGCTAGTCTTGAGTAACCTTGCGTTTGCTCTCCTGTTTTTGCTCATCACTGCGATATGGTGTCTAGTCGTGTTCGTACTGATGAACCACATCTGGTGATATGGCGGGAGTGATGTCGCATCAAGGACGACACATTCTCTCGGAAGCATTCCTACAGAGATACGCACATGACTACTTTCGGCAAGAGATTACGAACTGAGCGAAAGCGGATAGGCTTGACCCAAGCTGCCATGGCTGCTGCTTGTGGTGTTCGTTCGAATGCCCACATGGCCTATGAAAAAGGTGTGCGAACGCCACGCGCAGATTACCTTCGGGAAGCCGTTAAGCTGGGCGTTGATTGCTCGTACGTGCTCACAGGTCAACGAACTCCGGAAGAAGGCGTACCTTTATCTGGCGATGAATCTAAGCTCTTGCAATCAATGATGACACTTCATCCAGACGACAGAGCGGCACTAACTCATATCCTACGCAGTATTTGCGAAGCTATTACGCAAAAGCCCGAGTAACCTCTCTTCCTGGGTCAAAGGTGTAACAATTACCCCGCAAATTCAATCATATCTATTTAGCGTTGCGGCTATTGAGGAGAAAGTGGTAACAGGGTTCAACATGAAGATAGCTGCACACCAGTAGAAATCAGCGTTTCGGAGTAGTTGGTAAGTTATTACCGGGTTTGACTGTCTTTGGTACTCCTGATCGTTCACCTGATGGCACTCCTGTTGAGCCGCTGTCATTACTGCACTGGCTGTAGCTTCGCTTTGTTCAATACTGAATATCGTTTAATCCTGATGTCGCCAAATACTTTTGTCAGATTGTGTGGTCTTTGATTTTCAATTGCACTGGCAATGCTTTGCAATTTTCCTGTCGAAAGCTTCTCACTCATTACATTCATATCTGATGGAAATGATTCGTGCACCACGCTTTTCAGGCTCTCAGACCTCGCCGTGGTCAGTATCGTAAGATATGCCTGCAAAGTTTTGCTGTCGTCCAAACCTCCCACCTTTGTCTGTATTCGAATGAGAAATGGTTGTTCAGGAAACTCCTTACGTAACCTTTGTTGGAATTCTTCTTTCTCCGTTACCAACTGACTGCTTAACGTCAGATCGTCATAGAACACCGAGTAGCGGTAACTCCAATGGTACTCTGTCAGTAGTTTTATGTATCTTCTCTTTGTCTTGTCTGGGCTTGCTTCACTCATCCTTTCTACTCCTCATCCTCTAATGTCTACTCTGTAAAATACATACTCTCAAATAGAGCAGAACTCTCAATCACTCTCTTTCCTATAACTCCTTTCCACATTTTGCCCATTTTTGCCTGATCACCATGCCGGAAACCCCAGCAAACATTGAGTATGGCATCATAGTAAATCCAAAGATGACGTCTAATCTGAAATTAATAGTGCGGCAGATTCTAGCATTTATAGTGCGGTGATTTCAACGTCAGTTCGGTGTGTTTTCTTCCCCGGCTGAGTCATTGTTATAAACTGGTCTGATGATCTTTTACTCATGCTTTCCGCATACCTTTCTGTAAGGCACGACAAAGCCTCATACAGAGTCGATATCTGTATGAGGCTCATAGCCTTTACCATCATTGTTAAATGCTCTACAGAGTCACTATAGGAGCTTACAGCTATTGTTTATCAAGCCGGGATAGCTAGTGGTGCAAATGTATCTTCCACTTGCTTTTCAATATCAGCTAACAGCTTAGCTTTTTTGTCATCCACTTTCTTTTGTTCATCGCTTTCTGCTTTTTGCAGCAACTGTTGCTTGAGTCGTTCCTTAAATTCTGCCCGTGCACCTTCAATTTCAACAATGTATTCTTGTTTGATTTGCTCGTCACCGGCAATCAAGTCTAATTCTTGTAATGGTAGTGGTTTTGTCATCCTACAGATGTAGGACATTTCGCCCATCAGAACAGGATACTTCGTATTCAGTGTATAACCCTGAGCAACTTTATCGATAACATTGGATATCAGTTGTAGTGGGATATCACCTCGCACCATTTCACAGCACAGAGCCGTTTCAAGATAGGCGTGATGAAATCTATCCTGACGACTTTGCAATTCGGCTGCATCAAATGTCGGAAATGTTCCAGAAATTGTGATCTTTGATTTAGGGGTGTTATTAGCCATTGTTATTTTCCTCTTGTTTAATTGATTGTGTATTAGTTGTTGTCAGTTGTTTGTTGCCTTGCTCTCAAAAGAGCTCTCATCTTACTTAACAATGTTGTTTGATATTCTTCGTCAGTCATTCTTTTGGTGATGACAGGTTTCGTAACAACAGATTGATTAATGATTCCAGCTGTTTTCTTAGCAACTGGCTTACTATCTTGTTTGGTCTGGTTAGCTCGCTCTGTAGCTCGTCTCTGTGCAAGTTGGGCGACTGCTCTTTCGAAGCCTTTACTGAAATAGTCTTTACGGTCACTCATGATGCTGCCTTTTTCAGATCAGCACGACGGAGATTATTTGTGACAGTCGATATCATAACGTGGAGACAATGTGTATGGCTGGTGTATCCGGTACGCAACATAAGTGCATCAAGCTGTCTTAAAGCTTCATCATTGATCTTGATCATCATAGTCCACACTCACTCAGTATTGCTCGTGAATGTACATAGTGATCAACTGTGAAACCTTGAGTCTGTGCGTTGCGTTGAATCATTTCGTAGTCCAAACTATTAAACATCAGCTTTACTGACACCATCGGTGCTTTAGCTGCTCTCCAAAGTTTTGACCGACAGCTACTGCTACAGGTTTGGATGTGTGACCTACGATTGATTAGTTCTTTGTTGCAAATGCGGCAGTTTGTAATACGCATGGATATGCTACCTCGTATGTGGTTAATGTTGGTTGTTCTATTGTGTTCGTGTAACTGTTTACGACTGGTGTAAAAAAACCCATGACCAGTTAAGGATATGGGTTATGGGAATTGGTAGGAGGAGCAACTACAGCGACAAGCTCAAGAAAGGAGGGCAAGAGCTTGATTGAGGAACCGACTGCGGGCAAACAGTCGGGAGGAATATGTGTAGCCGCTCGACTCCAATATACCCATATTACACTAAATGCGAATGATTGTCAATACCGTGACGCTAAAAGTGCGAACTTTAATTACTTCTTTTTCATTTCGCCAAACATGTTGTCTGCTGGCTCTGTTGTAATGCCCTTGACGTTTCTCACACCTGTCGAGTTGAGTAGTTTTGGTGATCTAACGTGTTTATATGATCGTCCAAACAGGTGCGTAGTATGGTCACTCTGCATATCTTCATTAGATAGTTCCGGTATGACACCGGAAATGGTGTATTCCATTTCGCCGTCCTGAATGCGATAACCTAACGTGGCATTCCCGTTACGGAGGATACCGGTATAAACCCACGGTTCACTGTCATCAGGCAGATAGAGTTTTTTGCCCGGATGTACTGTGATTGAATACCCTGCCCGTTTTAGCAGAGCAGACAGTTGTACCGGGTCATGAATGGCAAAACGATCATGCTCAAGCATGGCTTCATAACCAACCAAAAAAGATTTAGAATCGGACTCAGGATCAGTAGTTGATGAGCGATCAAGTATACTCAATTCCTCATCAATCAATGCACGGCGTGCGGTTGCTGCATCAAACTCTGCTTCTAATTCTGGCGACTCAGACTTTGCCTTTGCTAACAGTCTTGCAAGGTTTTCAATTGAGGATGTTAGCTCCTCTCGTTCAATACCGAGGTTAAGTTTCTTTTTGTCGTTGTTAGTAAGTTTGATGGCTCTTAACGCTTTATCAATCCACGCCGGAGCGCTTGAGAGATATATAAAATGGATCACTGCATAGGGCATATTCTGCTTATTGGTGCAGTCGTCGACCCTTTGCAATCTGTTACATCTCATACTGCTAGGCTTTCCATCTTTCTTAGCTACACCGTAGCCACCACCACATGTTCCGCACTTAACCAAACCCACTAAAAAATTCTTTGAAGTGTATGTTCTCGGACCGGTCTGTACTTCCCTTTGTCGGTTCTGTGCCTGTTGAAATATTTCAGGTGTAACAACGTTTTTGTAAACGTTAGGTATGTCTCCCCAGTAACCAATTGCGGTTTTGTTCTTTAACCACTTCAGCACCGTCGTACCTGTGCATGTTTCAAACGCAGGAACACCAGATGCACGAAGACGACTGGCAATAGCATGTTTTCCAATACCGCTAATGTACCAATCAAATACATCCCTAATGTATGGTGCAATATCCGGTTTCTCTTTGCCGTCAGATGTTAACCATACTGGTGTATAGCGCTTCACACCATCACCACTCTTTGCTTGCGTCCTTCGTATTTTATAACCGTCTTTAATTCGATCACTAAGTGACTGGGAATAATAATGTGCCGCCTGAATCTTGGCTAGTAACAAATGAATCAGAGGTGTGTTCACCGTTTGTTTGTTGTATATCGCCTTGTCATCTAAGGTGATAATTGATACACCCGCTTGCGTGATAGGCATAATTATTTTATGCAGCATATCACCAGTGTCTAATCTACCAGCGCGGTCGATTGCTTCTACCAGTATCACGTCACCGGATTGAATCTTTCCAACTGTCACCGCTTCCAGCAGTTCACCAAAACCACCACCGTCCTTGATATGCGAACCATCAAACCCTGTCACACCAAGGTCTTTGTATTGAAGGTCAGAAGGTGTGTACTCAGGGTTCGCGACTAGCCACCGGGTGAAAGCTTCTTGCTGGCGCTGATGACTGTTACCTGTCGCCTGTTTACCAGTACTGAAACGAATGTAGCTGATTGCCTTGGGCATTGGATGTCACCACACCGTGATCAAAAATCTGGAGTGTATATTATCAAACATCAGCGGGCTGGAATTTCCGGCGCGGCGCATCACGCTCAACCTGGCACCCGCCGATCTGCCCAAGGATGGTGGACGCTTCGATCTGGCGATCGCATTGGGACTGCTCGCGGCCAGCGCACAAATTCCGGCGCTGGCGCTGCAAGCGGTGGAGTGTCTGGGGGAGTTGGCGCTGTCCGGGGCAATTCGGCCGGTTCAGGGTGTGTTGCCCGCGGCCCTGGCTGCGCGTGCGGCGGGCCACACGCTGATTGTGCCAGCGGTCAACGCTGAAGAGGCCTGTCTGGCATCCGGCCTGCGCATCATCGCAGTTACTCACCTGCTTGAACTGGTAGCGCACCTCAACGGGCGCACGCCCATCCCGCCTTATCAGTCCAAAGGACTGATCCTGCAAACCCGGCCTTACCCCGACCTGAGCGAAGTCCAGGGACAAACGGCGGCCAAACGCGCGCTGCTGGTGGCCGCTGCCGGCGCGCACAATCTGCTGTTCAGCGGCCCGCCCGGGACTGGCAAAACCCTGCTCGCCAGCCGCTTGCCCGGCCTGCTGCCGCCACTGGATGAATACGAAGCGCTGGAAGTCGCGGCGATCCAGTCCGTTGCCAGCCACACCCCGCTGACCAGTTGGCCCCAGCGCCCGTTCCGTCAACCGCACCACTCTGCATCCGGGCCAGCACTGGTCGGCGGAGGCAGCCGACCTCAGCCCGGTGAAATCACCCTGGCCCATCACGGCGTGCTGTTTCTGGATGAGTTGCCCGAGTTTGATCGGCGCGTACTGGAGGTCTTGCGCGAGCCATTGGAGTCGGGACATATCGTGATTTCCCGCGCGCGGGATCGAGTGCGGTTCCCGGCGCGCTTCCAACTGGTCGCAGCCATGAACCCCTGCCCGTGCGGTTATCTCGGAGAGCCCACGGGACGCTGCCGCTGTTCGACCGATCAAATCCAGCGCTATCGAAACAAACTGTCCGGGCCCTTACTGGATCGTATTGACCTGCACCTGACCGTCGCTCGGGAAACCACGTCGCTGACCCCGACGCCCCAAAAAGGGGATGACAGCGCCAGCGCATCACTGCTCGTTGCCGAGGCGCGAGAGCGTCAGCAAAAACGCCAGGGATGCGCCAACGCGTTCCTTGACCTCCCCGCCCTGCGCCAACACTGCGCATTGACCGCCGAAGACGAATCCTGGCTGGAAACGGCCTGCGAGCGCCTCACTTTATCGCTGCGGGCCGCTCACCGACTGCTCAAAGTCGCCCGAACCCTGGCGGACCTGGAGCGCGTCGACACCATCGCCCGTTGCCACATCGCCGAGGCGTTGCAGTATCGGCCGTCGAGTAATTGAACCTAAATCTGAATTTGAACGTATAGGAGCGCGCTTGCCGGCGATGGAAGCGGGGTCAGCCACTTAGATGTCGAATCGCGGCGAGCGCGCTCCTACCAACAGGCTTGGGCATCAGCGAAACCGATCAACCTCACGCCGCAAATCCGCTGCCAAGGCGTTCAGCTCTTGCGCTGTCACGGCCAGGTTGGACACCACTTCACGTTGTTCGCTGTTGGCCAGGGCGATGCTTTGCAGGTTGCTGCTGAGCAAGGTCGCGGTGTTGCTTTGTTCCTGAGTGGCGGTGGTGATCGCGGCAAATTGCTCGCCGGCAGAACGGCTTTGCTCGTCGATCTGAGCCAGGGCTGCAGCGACCTTGGCGTTGCGCGACAGGCCTTCCTGCATCAGCGTGTTGCCCTGCTCCATGGTGCTGATGGCGTTGCCGGTTTCCTGCTGAATGCTGGTGATCATGCCGGAAATTTCGTCGGTGGCCTGACGGGTCCGCGATGCCAGATTACGCACCTCGTCGGCCACCACGGCAAACCCGCGCCCTTGCTCACCTGCGCGCGCCGCTTCAATGGCCGCGTTGAGGGCCAGCAGGTTGGTTTGCTCGGCGATCGACGTGATGACGCTGACGATGCCGCCGATTTCCTGCGAGCGCTGGCCAAGGGTATCGATCACCGTTGCAGTGCTGCTGAGCGAGCCTGCGATCTGCTCCAGCGACGCCGAAGCCTCGTGCATCGAAGCGCGACCGATGCGGGTCTGTTGGGCGTTGCCCTGCGCCAGGCGTTCGGTGTGGCCCATGTTGTCGGCAATGTTCAGGGCCGTGGCGCTGAACTCTTCGACGGCGCCAGCCATGCTGGTGATCTCGCCGGACTGCTGTTCCATGCCTTCATAGGCGCCGCCCGACAGGCCAGACAACGCGTGCGCCCGACTGCTGACTTCCTGCGCGGCAATACGGATGTGCGACACCATGGTCGACAGCGCTTCGCCCATTTTGTTGAAGCTACCGGCCAGCTGACCGATTTCATCGTGACTGGTGACGTTCGAGCGCACGCTCAGATCACCCGCGCCCAACGCCTGGGCCTGATTGACCAGATCGGACAACGGCTTGAGCTTGCTGCGCAGCAACCAGATCGCCGCGCCGACTGCAATCAGCATTGACAGCAGGCTACCAATGGCGAGCTGTGTGCCGACGTCCCAGGTGACTGCGCTGATTTCCGCCTCCGGCATGTTCGCCAGAACGGTCCAGGGGCCGCCAGCGAACGATTCGGCTACCGAATAGATTTTGTGACTGCCGTCCTGCCAAAGCCGGCCTTTTCCCGGCTCCTTGGCGAAGCTCGCCAAGGTCTTGCTCGCCTGATCCAGCTCCGTCACACCGGCGGGCGGCACCAACCATTGGTTTTGCTCATCAAGCAGCGCCAGGGAGCCGGTGGAACCAATACGGAAATTTTTGAGGTTATCGAACTGCGCTTTCTGGGCGTCTGTGTAATCAAATCCTACGAACAAGACGGCGATAACCTTGCCCGCAGCATCCCGCACCGGGGTGTATTGGGTCATGTAAGAGCGATCGAATAACAGAGCACGGCCAACGTACTCCTGCCCGGCCAACAGGCGTTCGTAAGCAGGATGTTTGTGATCGAGCAAAGTACCGAGTGCCCGCGAGCCGTCCTGCTTTGTCAGCGAAGTGCTGATGCGTACGAAGTCTTCGCCGCTGCGGACAAAAACAGTGGCCACGCCGGCAGTCATCTTGCGAAAGTCATCTACTTCGTCAAAGTTGTTGTTCAGCGGGTTGCCACCCAGGATCAGCGCAGGCGTTTGCAGCGCCGCAACGGTGATCTGCTGATCGGCCTGCAACGTCAGGCCGCTGCTGAAACGCTTTTCGAACAAACCGCTCAGGCGCTGGGTGCTGTCACGCAAGGTGCTGTGGAACGTATTGAGTTGATCGGCCAGCAATCTCGCTTCGCTGCCCATGTGCTCTTCACGGATCGCAAGGTTGGCGGTGTCCAGTGAGCGCAATGCGAACAGCGTACTGCCGCTGATCACTATCGCAAGAATCACTGCCAGAGCGATTCCCAGCTGGGAGGCAATTCGGGCACGAGGTTGAGGCATGGAGACTCCTGACCGAATGACGGGATCATCCTGATCTCGACTGCACATTCGGACTAATTTAAATGAAGGTTTTTCGTGGGCCGTTTTGAACAAAAGGCTCCGGTATTACGGATTCGGCTGACATCAAAAATACTTGAGTCCCACGCCCGGATAACGACGGGCGGCGCCGCGTCCAGGCGTTACAGATTATTTCAGAATGGTCACGTCAGGCAGGTCCATGGCCTGCACTTCGCTTTGCAAAAAGTCACTGAGCCGGCGTAAACGCTCACCGCCCGGCCGCGTCCTGGGCCAGACCAGATAATAATTTTCGCCACTGACCACCGCCGTGCGCCACGGCAGGCTCAGGCGTCCTTGCGCAACGTCTTCGGCCACCATCAGCAAATCGCCCATGGACACGCCATATCCCCGGGCGGCGGCGATCATGCCAAGCTCCAACGTGTCGAACACCTGACCGCCCTTGAGCGAGACCTGATCGGACAATCCCATGCGTTCAAGCCAGCTGCGCCAGTCACGCCGATCTGGCGTGGGGTGCAGCAGCTCGGCGCTGGCCAACCGCTCGACGTCCCAAGGCCGGTCCTCCAGCAAGGTGGGCGCCCCCACCGGAATCAACAGTTCGGGAAACAGATAAGTCGCCTCCCAATCCGGCGGGAAGTGCCCTCGGCTGAGCAGCACGGCGCAATCAAAGGGCTCCTGGGTGAAATCCACATTGTCGATGTCCATCCAGGCGCTGGTCAGCTGCACTTCATTGCCCACCTGCAGATGACGAAAGCGACTGAGGCGCGCCAGCAGCCAGCGCATGGTCAGGGTCGACGGCGCTTTCATGCGCAAGATGCCCTCCTCGGCGCGCAACGTGCTGCACGCCCGCTCCAGCGCTGAAAACCCCTCGCGTATGCCCGGCAACAGGGTGCGCGCGGCTTCGGTCAGTTGCAGATGGCGACCGTTGCGCTGAAACAAGCGGCAGGCAAAGTGATCTTCAAGCGTGCGGATGTGCCGACTCACGGCACTTTGAGTGATCGACAGCTCCTCGGCAGCGCGCGTGAACGAGGCATGCCGGGCCGCCGCTTCAAATGCTTTGAGCGCATATAAAGGCGCAAGACTTCGGGACATCAGGTTCTCCTCATTCCATTGCTACAGCACCGGGCACCCACTGTAGCTCAAAGCACTCATGAGTTTGACTCATGCTCAAGATCGGATTTATCCCTTTGTGGGAATCTGCCTTAGCCACCAGAATGTGCGGCTCATAGATGCCCGCAAATCCGAGCGCCACGACCATGCACCAACACGCTTTCAAAGAACTCTGGATCATCCTGCGCCTGGCCGGGCCGTTGATTGCCTCCCAGATGGCACACATGCTGATGGTGTTCACCGATACGGTGATGATGGGCCAACTGGGCCCGGAAGCACTGGCGGGCGGTGGTCTGGGCGCGGCCAGTTACAACTTCATTTCGTTCTTTTGCGTGGGCGTGATGGCGGCGGTCGGGACGCTGGTCGCCATTCGCCACGGCGCCAACGATGCTGCCGGTGCCACCAAACTTGCCCAAGCGGGGCTTTGGCTGGCGTGGGGCATGGCGCTGATTGCTGCACTGATCCTCTGGAATCTTGAGCCAATCCTGCTTAAATTCGGCCAGGTCGAAGCCAACGTCCACATGGCCAGCCAGTTCCTGATCACCCTGCCCCTGGCGCTGCCGGGCCTGCTGAGCTTCATGGCCCTGCGCGGCTTCACCAGCGCATTGGGTCGTGCAGGCCCGGTCATGGCCATCAGTCTGGGAGGAGCCGCCGCAAACTTCGCCCTCAATTACGCGTTCATTCATGGCCTGTTCGGCTTGCCCCACTGGGGGCTGATGGGGATCGGCTTGGTGACAGCCATCGTCACCAACGCCATGGCGATCATCCTGGCGCTGCACATTCGCTACCACCGGGCGTATGCGGCGTATCCCATCCACGTCGGTTTGATGAACCTGTCGCGCACTTGTCTGAAGGAGTTGTGGCGCCTGGGTTTGCCGATTGGCGGCACGTACGCGGTCGAAGTGGGCCTGTTCACTTTTGCAGCGTTTTGCATGGGCGCCATGGGCAGCGCGCAAATGGCGGCACACCAGATCTCTCTGCAGTCGGTGTCGATGGCGTTCATGATTCCCGTGGGTATTTCCTACGCCGTGACCATGCGTATCGGCTTGCATTACGGCGCGGGTAATTTGTTGCTTGCACGTACGGCCGGGCGCATGGGTATCGCTTTTGGTGGTCTGGTCATGCTCGCATTTGCCTTTCTGTTCTGGCTCGCACCTCACGCGGTGATCAGCTTGTTCCTGGACATCCATAATCCGCAGTATCAGGACACCGTCGAGTTGGCAGTCAAGTTGCTGGCGATCGCCGCCTGGTTTGAATTACTCGATGGCACACAGACGATTGCGATGGGCGCGATTCGCGGCTTCAAAGATGCCAAGACCACCTTCCTGATCGGATTCGCGAGCTACTGGATCGTCGGTGCGCCAGCGGCGTGGGGTTTTGGCTTCATCGCCAATCAGGGGGCCGTAGGCGTGTGGTGGGGGCTGGCGCTGGGGTTGCTGTGTTCAGCGATTGCGCTGACCTACGCGTTCGAGCGCAAGGCCGGGCAGTTATTGCGTAAAGAGGCGTCGGGTGTGGCGGTGATGGGCTGAATCGGGTTTCGTACAGCACATGCAGGCCTGTGGGAGGGAGCTTGTTCGCGAAGGGGTCGGTACATCCGCCAAAGATCTGGACGCCAAGTAGCGATTCGCGAGCAAGCTCCCTCTCACGACTCTTGTTTGCTGCGCGACCGCGCGAGGCATCTGGACCGTGGGATCTCCTACAGGACCTGCGAGCTCTTGGCCTTGCCCTGCCCGAACATCAAATACCCCATCAACTCCGGCAATGCCAGCGGATGGCTGATCAGATAGCCCTGGACCTGATCACACTTGAAGCTGCGTAACAGCGCCAATTGCTCGGCGGTTTCAACGCCTTCGGCCACGACCTCCAGGTTGAGGTTGTGCGCCAGGTTGATCATGGCGTGGACCAGCTTGCGGTTTTCTTCGCGCTGCTCCATCTCGCCAACGAAGCTCTTATCGATCTTGAGCAACGTGATCGGCAGGCTGTTGAGGTGCACGAACGACGAAAAACCGGTGCCGAAATCATCCAGCGAAAACCGCACGCCCAGGCGGCCCAGCGCATCCATGGTCTGCTTGACCAGATCGCTGCGCCGCATCACGGCCGTTTCTGTCAGCTCGAATTCCAGCCACTGCGCATCGATCCCCCGATCGGCGATCAGGCGGCTGAGCGTGGCCAATAACTGGTTGTCCTGAAACTGCCGAAACGACAGATTGATCGCCATGTGCAACGGCGCAATACCTTGCTCACGAAGGGTCTGCATGTCACGCAGGGCACGGGAAATGACCCAGTAACCGAGCGGCACGATCAGCCCGCTCTGTTCGGCCAGCGGCACGAACTCGCTGGGGGGAAGCAACCCGCGCTCGGCATGTCGCCAGCGCACCAAGGCTTCCAGGCCGAGAATCTTGCCGCTGTTCAGACACAATCGCGGCTGATAATGCAGCTCCAGTTCATCGCGACGCAACGCCCGGCGCAGCTCGCTTTCGAGGTCCGCCAGGCTGCGTGCGTTGCGATTGATACGTTCGTTGAAAACGTGAAACGTACAACCCTGGGTGCCTTTGGCCTGCTGCATGGCGATGTGGGCGTGCCACATCAGCGGATCGGCGCCGTTCTGCGCCCGAGCATGGGCAATCCCCAGGCTGCAGCCAATCAACAGGCTTTCGCCATCGACCCAATAGGGCTCCGACAACGCTTCGGTGATGCGCTCGGCCATCCATTCGGCGCGGTTTGGCGCGCGGCGGGTATCAATCAACAGCGCAAACTCGTCGCTGCCCAAGCGGGCCAGTTGATCGCCGGCTTCCAACTGGCCCTTCATGCGCGCAACCACTTGCAGGATCAGACGATCACCGGCCTGGTGCCCCAAGGCATCATTGGCGCGGCGGAAGTTATCCAGATCCAGATGCCCCAGCGCCAGCCCGCGACCATCGTATTCGGCCAGTCGTGCGGCCAGCAGGGTCTGGAAGCCCTGCCGATTGGCGATGCCGGTCAACGGATCTTGCTCGGCCAGACGCTGCAGGGTGTTTTCCAGCAATCCGCGTTCGCGCACATGGCGCAGGCAGCGGCGCAGGCTGTTGGTGTCCAGTGATTCACGCACCAGCCAGTCAGCAACGCCGCTCGGCTCGTGATCAGGCTCAGCGTCGAGCAGCAGCACGACCGGTAATTTACATTGGCCGCCCGGTGGTTGTAGCGCAGGGGTCGCGAAGATCACAGTGTTAGGGGGGATGTCAGATGGATCGCCAACAGCTTCCCACCCCGACACGCAGACGAGGACAGTGTTTTCTCCCGACGGAGCCAGGCACTCGCGTAACAACGCTGACCATTCTGGCGTCTCAGCCAGTAGCAGCAAACGCAAGGTTTCGACAGGCGTAGACAAGCTAGCTCCCCACACAAACAAAGGATCGGCTCCCCTCAATCGAGGGTCGTCAACCGCGGGAATTCTCCGCGTGATGCGCAAATGTAACAAAACGGCGAAATATAGATAGCGTGGTGCATCACAGGTCAGACGGTCGCTGCACAAACCGTCCAGCCTGTTAAAATGCCCGCCCATTTCGCCAGCGACTCCCTTTTCGTCATGTCCCGACTCAATCCCCGGCAACAAGAAGCCGTGAACTACGTCGGCGGCCCTCTTTTGGTGCTCGCCGGTGCGGGTTCCGGCAAGACCAGTGTGATCACCCGCAAGATCGCCCATCTGGTGCAGAACTGCGGCATCCGTGCGCAATACATCGTCGCCATGACCTTCACCAACAAGGCGGCGCGGGAGATGAAAGAGCGGGTCGGCACCCTGCTCAGAGGCGGCGAGGGCCGCGGCCTGACAGTATCCACGTTCCACAACCTGGGCCTGAACATCATCCGCAAGGAGCATGTACGGCTCGGCTACAAACCCGGTTTTTCGATCTTTGACGAGACTGACGTCAAAGCGCTGATGACCGACATCATGCAGAAGGAATACTCGGGCGAAGACGGCGTCGACGAGATCAAGAACATGATCGGCTCTTGGAAAAACGACCTGATCCTGCCTCCCGAGGCGCTGGCCAATTCGCGCAACCCCAAAGAACAGACCGCCGCCATTGTCTACTCCCACTATCAACGCACGCTCAAAGCGTACAACGCAGTGGATTTCGACGACCTGATCCTGCTGCCGGTCAAACTGTTCGAAGACAATCCCGACATTCTTGAAAAGTGGCAGAACAAGGTCCGCTACCTGCTGGTGGACGAATATCAGGACACCAACGCCAGCCAGTATCTGATGGTGAAACTGCTGATCGGCACGCGCTGCCAGTTCACGGTGGTGGGCGACGATGACCAGTCGATCTACGCCTGGCGCGGCGCGCGGCCGGAAAACCTGATGCTGCTCAAGGACGACTATCCGTCGCTCAAAGTGGTGATGCTGGAGCAGAACTACCGCTCCACCAGCCGGATCCTGCGCTGCGCCAACGTGCTGATTTCCAACAACCCCCACGCGTTCGAAAAGCAGCTATGGAGCGAGATGGGCCATGGCGACGAAATCCGCGTGATCCGCTGTCGCAACGAAGACGCCGAAGCCGAGCGCGTCGCTGTCGAAATCCTCAGCCTGCACCTGCGCACCGACCGGCCATACAGTGACTTCGCGATTTTGTATCGGGGCAACTACCAGGCCAAACTGATCGAACTCAAGCTGCAACACCATCAGGTGCCGTATCGCCTGTCCGGTGGTAACAGCTTCTTTGGACGTCAGGAAGTCAAAGACCTGATGGCTTACTTCCGCCTGCTGGTCAATCCGGATGACGACAACGCCTTCCTGCGCGTGATCAACGTGCCGCGCCGGGAAATCGGTTCGACGACCCTGGAAAAGCTGGGCAACTACGCCACCGAACGCAAAGTTTCGATGTACGCCGCCACCGATGAAATAGGCCTGGGCGAGCATCTGGACGGCCGCTTCACTGACCGCCTCAAGCGCTTCAAGCACTGGATGGACGGCGTGCGTCAGCAGTGCGCGCAAAATGATCCGATTGCCGCTCTGCGCAGCATGGTCATGGACATCGATTACGAAAACTGGATTCGTCAGAACAGCTCCAGCGACAAAGCGGCGGACTACCGGATGGGCAACGTCTGGTTCTTGATCGAGGCGCTGAAAAACACGCTGGAAAAGGACGAAGAAGGAGGCATGACCATCGAAGAGGCCATCGGCAAGCTGGTCCTGCGCGACATGCTCGAACGTCAGCAAGAGGAAGAGGACGGCGCTGAAGGCGTGCAGATGATGACCCTGCACGCATCCAAAGGCCTGGAATTCCCCTACGTGTTCATCATGGGCATGGAGGAGGAAATCCTCCCCCACCGCTCCAGTATCGAGGCCGATACGATTGAGGAAGAACGCCGCCTGGCCTACGTCGGCATCACCCGCGCGCGGCAGACGCTGGCCTTCACCTTCGCGGCCAAGCGCAAGCAATACGGCGAGATCATCGATTGCTCGCCCAGCCGTTTTCTCGATGAACTGCCCCCGGACGATCTGGCCTGGGAAGGCAACGACGACACACCGACAGAAGTGAAAGCTGTGCGCGGCAATACGGCATTGGCCGACATTCGCGCCATGCTCAAACGCTAGGCTTGATCTAATAACGCACCTGCGCATTTGCGCGCCGAGGACCCCGACGTGGAAGCACTGCACAAGAAAATACGCGAAGAAGGCATCGTCCTGTCCGATCAGGTACTGAAGGTCGACGCGTTTCTCAACCACCAGATCGACCCGGTGCTGATGCAGCAGATCGGCGACGAATTCGCTCGCCTGTTTGCAGATTCGGGCGTGACCAAGATTGTCACCATCGAAGCCTCAGGCATTGCACCTGCGGTGATGACCGGCCTGAAACTGGGTGTGCCGGTGATCTTCGCGCGCAAGCATCAATCCCTGACGCTGACTGAAAACCTGCTGTCGGCCACGGTGTATTCGTTCACCAAGCAGGTCGAAAGCACCGTCGCGATTTCCCCGCGCCACCTGACCAGCAGCGACCGTGTGCTGGTCATCGATGATTTCCTGGCCAACGGCAAGGCGTCACAAGCGCTGATCTCGATCATCAAACAGGCGGGCGCGACAGTGGCCGGTCTTGGCATTGTGATCGAAAAGTCGTTTCAGGGCGGCCGGGCCGAACTGGATGCTCAGGGCTACCACGTAGAGTCGCTGGCGCGGGTCAAGTCGTTGAAAGATGGCGTCGTCACGTTCGTGGAGTGACGTACGCTCAAAGTGGAAGCGGACACGTCCGCGAAGAAGCCAATCACGCGACACATCTTCATTAACGAAGGAGCTTCGCGGGCAAGCCTCGCTCCAACAGCGCGATGCGCATTTACGGAGAGCAGAAATGATCATTGGCGAAACCATGAGCGTCGAGGCTTTCTTCGACGAACAGACATCGACCATCAGTTATCTGGTCATCGACCGCTCAACCCTCAAAGCGGCGTTGATCGACAGCGTGCTGGATTACGATCCCAAGTCCGGCCACACCAGCACCACATCCGCTGACCGCCTGATTGCCAGGGTTCAGGAGCTGGGCGTGTCGGTGCAATGGATTCTGGAAACCCACGTCCACGCCGATCACGTTTCCGCTGCGGCTTATTTGAAAGAGCAGCTGGGCGGCACGGTGGCCATCGGCAATCAGATCACGCGCGTGCAAAAAGTCTTCGGCACGCTGTTCAATGCCCAGGGTGAGTTCGCTCGTGACGGCAGTCAGTTCGATCAGTTGCTCGAAGACGATGCGCACTTTCAGATTGGCTCGCTGCAAGCCCGCGCGATGCACACACCCGGGCATACGCCGGCCTGCATGACGTACTTGATCGAAGCGGGCGAGGAGACCGTCGCCTTTGTGGGCGACACTTTGTTCATGCCCGACTACGGCACGGCACGCTGCGACTTTCCCGGCGCCAGCGCCCGCACGCTGTTCCGCTCGATTGGCAAAATCCTTAGCCTGCCGCCTCAAACGCGCTTGTTCATGTGCCACGACTACCTGCCCAATGGCCGGGAGTTGATGTACATGACCACTGTGGCCGAGCAGCGCGCCAACAACATCCATATCCATGAGGGGATCGACGAAGACGCTTTTGTCGAGATGCGCGAGAAGCGCGACGCCACGCTGGGCATGCCGCTGCTGATCTTGCCCTCGGTGCAAATCAACATGCGCGGCGGTCATTTGCCCGAGCCTGAAAATAACGGCGTGCGCTACCTGAAGATTCCGATCAATGCGTTGTAAGCAGCCCTTCTCTTGAATGAACACGATTTGCTGGGCGCAGGCCTTGGGACGATTGTCGGTGCGATTCTTGCGCTGACGGGTGCAGGCGGCGGGATTCTCGCCGTGCCATTGCTGGTGTTCGGCTTGGGCCTGACGATGGTCGAAGCCGCCCCCGTGGGTTTGCTGGCCGTCGGACTGGCAGCGTGGATCGGTGCGTTACTGGGCTTGCGTCAGGGCATCGTGCGCTATCGCGCCGCCGGCTTCATCGCTGTCATCGGCATTGCCATGACACCGCTTGGGCTATGGCTGGCTCATCAGTTGCCCAATCGCCCGCTGTCGCTGGGCTTCGCGCTGGTGCTGGTGTACGCCTGCGCGCGGATTTATCGCAAAGCCGCCCACCACCTGGAGCACGGACAACCGGCCGACCGAGCGGCGTTCCTGCCCTGCGTACTGAACCCGCGCGTCGGGCGACTGCGCTGGACCTTGCCCTGCGCCCGGTCACTGGCGATCACTGGAATGGTGGCCGGGTTGTTGTCCGGATTGCTCGGCGTGGGCGGCGGCTTCGTCATCATCCCGGCGCTGACTCGCTATACCGACCTGAACATGAAGAGCATCGTCGCCACATCGCTGGCCGTCATCGCGCTGGTGTCCACTGGCAGTGTGGTGACCGCGACGGTCAGCGGCGCGATGCACTGGACTGTCGCGGTGCCATTTGCAATGGGGGCGGTGGTGGGGCTGCTCGCCGGGTTGCAGGCCGCCAGATTTATCGCGGGCCCGAGATTGCAGCAGGCATTCGCGGCGGCCGGGTTTATTGCGGCAGGTTTGATGGCGTACAAAGCCCTCGCGTGAAGCAACCCGTTGGAGCGAGGCTTGCCCGCGAAGCTGTGATTGGGGTGTGTCAGGCATTTCGCATACTCAGCTTCGCGGGCAAGCCTCGCTCCAACGGGAGTCAGACGGCGGTTGCCTGCAAACCCGCCAGCAATAGCCGTTGATACAACTCCTCACGCAGCCCCTGCGGCTGATCCAGCTGCATGCGTGCCAGGTGATCAGGGAATGCCTCAGGCTCCGGCGCCTCCAGCGTCGCTTTGCCCAACTCGATGATGTCCCGCAGCTTGAATTTGCTTTTGAGCCAATTCAGCGCCCGCAACAGGTCCCGCTCCTGAGCGGTGAAATCACTGCCCAGCGGGTACTCGGTGAACAACCCGGCGTATTGATCGCGAATGCTCTGTAAACGCTCAGGCGTGTTTTGCGTGAACAACGGATCCAGCCGAAAGCCCTTGGCCAGCTTGCCGGCCTTCTGCGCCTGATCGATCAAGCCGGGTTGGAAGCGCGAATCGCTGATATTGAGCAGCGCCTCGATCACCGCCGAATCGGTCTTGCCGCGTAAATCGGCGATGCCGTATTCAGTGATGACGATGTCCCGCAGATGCCGGGGAATGGTGGTGTGAGCGTAATCCCAGACGATGTTGGAGCTTACATCCCCGCCCGACTCGCGCCAGCTGCGCAGGATCAGGATCGAGCGCGCATCGTGCAATGCGTGGGCCTGAGCGACAAAATTGTACTGCCCACCCACGCCGCTGACCACGCGCCCGTCGGCCAGTTGATCCGACACCGCAGCGCCCATCAGCGTGACAGTGAACGCGCTGTTGATGAACCGCGCATCACGCCGTTGCAGACGCTTGAGCTGCTCATCGCCATACAGCTCGTTGATGAAGCTGATGGCGGTCATGTTGATCTGCGCCAGCTGCTCGGCCGAGAACTCCCGAAGCCGCTCGTAAAAGCTACGCGGCCCGAGGAAAAATCCGCCATGCACCAGGACGCCATCTGCCTGCGCAGCTTCATCGAGCAGACCGCTGTTGGCCAGAGTCTGTTGCTCCACGGTCGGGTAAACCTTGCGCCGGATGATCCCCGCATCAAGCAGCACCAGCAGGCCATTGACGAACATTTCGCTGCAGCCATAAAGCCCGCAAGCGAAAGGCATTACCCCGCCCTCGCGTTCGATCAAGGGCTTCCAGGTAGAAATACCATCCAGTTCTGACAAGCATGCGCGATAGGTTTCGTTATCGGCCTGGCGCGCCAGCAAGGCTGCGGTCAGCGCGTCGCCCATAGAGCCGATGCCGATTTGCAGCGTCCCGCCATCGCGTACCAGGGTGCTGGCGTACAGACCAATGAAATGGTCTTGAATGCCCACCGGCATGTTGGGCGTGGAAAACAAGGTGCTGCGCTCGTCGTAGTCGATGAGCAGATCGAAGGTGTCAGCGCTGACTTCTGCATCACCGGGCATGTACGGCAAATCGGCATGGACCTGCGCCAGCGTCAGAATCGTCTCCCCTTGCGCACGGCGTTTCTCCACCATCGACAGCAGGTCGAGGGTGACGTCCGGGTTGCAGCTCAGGCTCAGGCTGTCGGGGCGCTGCGGACTGTGCGCCACCAACTGCGCGATCAGGTTCACGCCATTGGCATTGATGTCGCGCGCGGCATGGCTGTAGTTGCTGCTGACATAGCTTTGCTGGGCAGACTCACTGTTGAGCAGGCTGCCCGGCTGCATGAAGAACTGCTCGACATGGATATTGGACGGGAGCGTGTCACCGCGCAGGTCGGCGAGGAAATCCAGCTCAGGGTAATCGCCGAACACCCGCTCCAGAAACGGTTCGAGAAAGCGGCCCTGCAAACCATCGCCAGCCGGCGGACGGCCCAGGCACAAGGCGGTGTAAATCGTCAGTTGGCGGTCCGGCAGTGTTTTGATCCGCGCATACAGCGCGTTGGCGAAGCGATTGGGTTTGCCCAATCCCAGGGGCATGCCCATGCGAATGTGGCTTGGCAGCGACGCCAGAACGTAATCGACAGCTTGCTCGATCGAGCAGGAATGCGGCATCCGGGCCTCTCCTGGCGTGTTATTGGATGGAGCTTGGACCCGCTCAGTCTCTGCGCGTTTCGATGGAGACGAGCTTATCGTCAATGAATCGCAAGTGCTGATAGCCACCGCTGCGAGGTCCATACACCCAATGGCTGACTTTGGCGGAATCTCGATAAGGGACACCATTGGCCCGCAGCGCCGGCCCTTCGCTGGTCTGGGTATTCGGCGCGCCGCACTTTTGGAGGACGGTCTGTGCTGAATCGCCATTACTGATCAGCGCGGTCCCGCAACGCATGGTCGCGTTTGCATCCAAAGCCAGCGTCAGCAATAACAACGGCCACCAACGGGTGATTCTGGACATAAGCGTTAGGCGCCTTAAAGGCCGGACATTTTTTTGATGGCGCCTTTAAGCTCGTCATCCGAGCAATCGGCGCATGTGCCCTTGGGCGGCATCGAATTGATGCCTGTGATGGCTTTGGCGAGGATACCGTCGAGACCGCCCTGATGGTCGGCGCGATCTTTCCAGGCGGCGGTGTCACCGATTTTCGGCGCCCCTAGAAGACCCGAACCGTGGCAGGCGTTGCAGTGCTTGGCGATGATGTCGTCAGGGGTTTTGGCGGCGTCCCCGCCTGCCGATGCAGTGACTTCCATGCCCGGACATTCCTTGCCCTGAACACAGACTTGGCCCACCGGCTCAAGCCGTTTGGCAATGTCGTCATTGGTGGCAGCCTGCGCACACAACACCCATAAAGCCAGGAAACCCGCTACAACCAGATTCTTATTGGTTTGGTTCACGCTCTCACCCTCATGGTGGCTATCACGCCTGCGGCCACGGTATACGCAGGCGCCGAAAGTATAGCGGGTAGCCTGATGGTCTGAAAATTCCCTCTGTATTGCAGGGGTATTAGCGTTTCGACCTGCGTCTCAGGCTAGTCCGTCGATGGCCTTGAGGTGGACCAGGAACGGGCCAGGCGCTTAAAAATTCGCTGGCGTTGCCGCGCTGATGAGTCGCGCCGGGACGTCGAACGGATTACGAAATCGATGCGGTCGGGTGCTTTCGAAATAGTAGCTGTCGCCAGCCTCAAGCACATAAGTATCGAGCCCGACCACCAGCTCAAGGCGTCCTTCTACCAGGATGCCGGTCTCCTCGCCTTCGTGGACGAGCATTTCGTCACCGGTGTCGGCGCCAGGCGGATAGACCTCGGTCAGGAACGCGATGGCACGGCTGGGATGGGATTTGCCGACGAGCTTCATGGTCACCGCGCCGTCCGAGATATCGATCAGCTCGCTGGCTTTGTAGACCACTTGGGTGGGATTTTCAGGCGCAAGTTCTTCAGAAAAGAACTCCACCATGGACATCGGTATGCCGCCGAGCACTTTTCGCAACGAACTGATCGAGGGGCTGACGCTGTTTTTCTCGATCATGGAAATAGTGCTGTTGGTCACGCCGGCTCGCTTGGCAAGCTCGCGCTGGGACAGGCCTTTGAGTTTACGAATGGATTGCAGTCGTTCACCGACGTCCAATGCGGCAGTCCTCCTGATGATCAAGTTGGGTCAAGTGGCAGTGGCCGTCATGATGGCAACAGCGTTCAGTATTTACAACACTTGAGCCCGCTGCCTGATCAGCAAGGGGACTGGCGGCCGGACAAGGCCGCCCGGACACTGGAAAACCAAGGCGACGATGTTGCGGTCAGACCTCGGAATAGAGCCGTGGCACCCGACGCAGATTGCAGAAGATTTGATAAGGGATGGTGCCGGCGCTCGCGGCGACGTCACTGGCCAAAACGTTTTTGCCCCACAGTTCGACGCGACTGCCCAGCCCTGCATGCGGCGTGTCGGTTAGATCAACGCAGAGCATGTCCATCGAGACGCGCCCGATCAATCGGCTGCGTTGACCATCGATTAATACCGGCGTGCCAGTGGGCGCCTGACGCGGATAACCGTCGGCATAACCCATGGCCACAACGCCGATGCGCATCGCCCGATCTGTCAGGAACGTCCCGCCATAGCCAACCGGCTCGCCCGCTGGCAGCTCACGCACTGAAATGACTTTTGATTCCAGCGTCATCACTGGCTGCAGGCGATCGGCAACGGCCTGTGGCTGATCGAACGGCGTAGCGCCGTACATCATGATGCCCGGACGCACCCAATCGCTGGGAATATGGGGCCAGCCCATCGTGCCGGGCGAGTTGCGCAGGCTGACTTCAGCGTTCAAACCCTGACGCGCGGCTTGAAACACTGCCACTTGCTCGTCGCTGCGTCCGCTGTTCAGTTCATCTGCGCGGGCGAAGTGGCTCATCAATACAATCTTCGCCACCTTGCCGCTTGCCAGAAGACGCTGATAAGCCGGCTGATAATCGGCGGGATGCAGGCCCACGCGGTGCATGCCTGAGTCCAGCTTGAGCCAGATGTTCAGCGGTTTGCCGACGGTGGATTTTTCGATGGCTTGGAGCTGCCACAACGCGTGCACCACGCACCAGAAATCATGCTCGGCGATCAGGGCCAGTTCATCAGCCTCGAAAAACCCCTCCAGCAGCAGAATCGGTGCCTTGATGCCAGCCTGACGCAGCTCCAGCGCTTCTTCGATACAGGCCACGGCAAAGCCATCTGCCTGGGCTTCGAGTGCCTGGGCTACGCGCACGGCACCGTGGCCATAGGCATCGGCTTTGATCACTGCAAGCGCCTTGGCACCGGTGGTTTCACGAGCCAGTTGGTAGTTATGGCGCAAGGCCTGGAGATCGATGAGGGCACGAGCTGGACGCATGGGTGGCGATTCTGATGATTGTGGATAGATTGAGGTCCAGTGGGAGCGGACTTGTCCGCGAATGCGTCATCACATCCGACGGATTTTGGCGTCTATGCCTAAGTCTTCGCGGACAAGTCCGCTCCCACAGGATGCAGTTGGTGTGGACTATTACGGCAGCGCCGCAACCACAGTCATTTCAACCAGAATTTCTGGTTCGCACAGCTTGGATTCCACGGTTGCGCGCGCCGGCGCCAAGCCTTTGTTCAGCCACTTGTCCCACACGCTGTTCATGCCTGCGAAATCAGCGTCGATGTCTTTCAGGTAAATGGTCACCGATAGAATCCGGCTTTTGTCGGTACCGGCCAGGTCCAGCAGGCGCTCGATATTGTTGAGCGTCTCGCGGGTCTGCTGTTCGATGCCCGCGGCCATGTCATCGCCCACTTGGCCGGCCAGGTAAACGGTGCCGTTGTGAACGACGATCTGGCTCAGTCGCTCATTGGTGAGCTGGCGCTGGATTGACATTTTTTGCGATCTCCTTGGTACTGCCATAACGAGAAATATCCAGGCCTTCGGCACTGATCTGAGGTTTTTTGCGGGCGATCAGGTCAGCCAGTAAACGGCCGGAGCCGCATGCCATCGTCCAGCCCAGCGTGCCGTGACCGGTATTGAGAAACAGGTTGCGATACGGCGTGGCACCGACAATCGGTGTGCCGTCCGGCGTCGTCGGACGCAGACCGGTCCAGAAATCGGCCCGGGCCAGATCGCCGCCCTGAGGATAGAGGTCGTTGACGATCATCTCCAGCGTTTCGCGGCGACGGGGGTTAAGCGACAGGTCAAACCCGGCAATCTCGGCCATGCCGCCCACGCGAATGCGGTTGTCGAAACGAGTGATAGCGACTTTGTAGGTTTCGTCCAGGATGGTCGAGGTTGGCGCCATCGCCGCATTGGTGATCGGCACGGTCAACGAATAGCCCTTGAGCGGATAAACCGGCGCTTTGATGCCCAGCGGCTTGAGCAATTGCGGCGAATAGCTGCCCAGCGCCAGTACGTAGCGATCGGCGGTTTCGAGCTTGCCATTGATCCACACGCCATTGATGCGGTCACCGGCAAAATCGATGGATTCGATGGATTGTCCAAAGCGGAATTCGACGCCCAGATCGGCCGCCATCTGCGCAAGTCGGGTAGTGAACAGCTGACAGTCGCCGGTCTGGTCATTGGGCAGTCGCAGAGCCCCGGCAAGAATATTGCTGACACTGGCCAGTGCCGGCTCTACTCGAGCGATACCTTCGCGGTCGAGCAACTCGTAGGGCACGCCCGCCTGTTCGAGTACAGAGATGTCTTTGGCGGCGTTGTCCAGTTGCGCCTGGGTGCGGAACAGCTGCGTAGTCCCCAGACTGCGACCTTCGTAGGCGATCCCGGTTTCGGCACGCAATTCATCGAGGCAGTCACGGCTATATTCAGATAGCCGCACCATGCGCTCCTTGTTCACGGCATAGCGATTGGCCGTGCAGTTGCGCAGCATTTGCGCCATCCACAGGTATTGATCGATATCGGCGGTTGCCTTGATAGCCAACGGCGCATGCCGCTGAAGCAGCCATTTGATCGCTTTGAGCGGAACACCGGGCGCAGCCCAGGGGGAGGCGTAGCCGGGGGAAACCTGGCCCGCGTTGGCGAAGCTGGTCTCCATGGCCGCGGCGGGCTGGCGGTCTATGACCGTCACTTGAAAGCCTTCACGCGCCAGATAATAAGCACTGGTCGTACCGATTACGCCACTTCCAAGGACCAAGACGCGCATGTTGATTACCTCATCGCGGATATCCGCTGACGTTTTGAAGTTTTAAGCAAGGATGTGGGCAGTATAAAAAGCAATCAGCAGTGCCTTTCACTATATAAACGCCTATATTCAGCTTTTATTCCCGGCAACAACGTCTTTCGCAGAGGGCTCCTACATGCGTACACAGCATCAGTCCAAGCGCGAACTGGACAAGATCGATCGCAACATCCTGCGCATCCTGCAAAGCGACGGCAGAATTTCCTTCACAGAGCTGGGGGAACGGGTGGGTTTGTCGACCACGCCCTGTACCGAGCGGGTCCGCAGGCTGGAGCGCGAAGGCATCATCATGGGCTACAACGCCCGCCTTAACCCGCAGAGTCTGAAGGCTAGCCTGCTGGTGTTCGTCGAGATCAGTCTGGATTACAAATCAGGGGACACTTTCGAAGAATTCCGCCGAGCGGTGCTCAAATTGCCCCATGTGCTGGAGTGCCACTTGGTTTCCGGGGATTTCGACTATCTGGTCAAGGCGCGGATTTCCGAGATGGCGTCCTACCGCAAGCTGCTCGGCGACATCCTGCTCAAGCTGCCCCATGTACGGGAGTCCAAGAGCTACATCGTGATGGAAGAAGTGAAAGAAAGTTTGAGTTTGCCAATCGCGGAGTGAGCCTGGGCTTCACACCAACACCTGCCGCGTGGTCGCGATGTACTCATGCACCTGCGCTTCCACCCGTGGGTGAATCAATACTTCTGGCCGCCTGCCGTTGGGGCACGGCAACGTTTTGGTCGTACCGAACAAACGGCAAATCAGCGGCCGCTCGTCATACACCGTGCAGCCGTTGGGCCCCAGATGCACACAGTTCAGTTCGTTCATTGCCGCTTCTTGCTCGGCCACCGTCTTGCGCGGCAGGCGGGCCATTTCCTCAGATGAAGTCGTCACCGGCCCACAGCAATCGTGGCAACCCGGAACGCAGGCAAAAGATGGAATCTGCCGGCGCAAGTCGCGAATTTTCTGGCTGTTGCAGCTCATGACGTCAGTACCGAAAGAAGAAGCCGGGATTTTCCTCCATCTGGGTCCGATGTGACAGCGCCGCCGTCCCCCCGCTTGCCCGTCTGCGGACTCAAGGCTACCCTCCGTAAAATTTTCCAAACACATGCCTTGGGATAACCCACATGAACGCCCGCGTTCAGCGACCCGCCGACACTTCGCACCCCGCCTCCTATTACGCCGCTAGTAGCCACCCACAGCCTGATCATCCGGCGTTGATGGGCGATTTGCGCGCTGATGTCTGCGTGGTGGGCGGTGGCTTTTCAGGGTTGAACACGGCCATCGAACTGGCCGAGCGCGGTTTGAGCGTTGTGTTACTCGAAGCGCGGAAGATCGGCTGGGGCGCCAGCGGCCGTAACGGCGGGCAGTTGATTCGCGGCGTCGGTCATGGCGTCGAGCGCTTCAAGCCCGTCATCGGCGCTGAGGGTGTACGGCAGCTCAAACTGATGGGCCTGGACGCGGTAGAAATCGTGCGTCAGCGCATCGAGCGCTACCGCATCGAGTGTGATCTGACCTGGGGCTATTGCGATCTGGCGAACAAGCCGCGCGAGCTGGCACATTTTGCCGAGGACGCCGAAGAGCTGCGCAGCCTGGGCTATCGGCATTCGTTGCAGCTGCTGAGCAAGGAAGAAATGCCCAGCGTCATCGGCTCGGATAACTACGCCGGCGGCATGATCGACATGGGCTCGGGGCACCTGCACCCGCTGAATCTGGCGCTGGGGGAAGCGGCGGTTGCCCAATCACTCGGCGTGCAGATTTTCGAGCACTCGCCAGTGATTCGCATGGAATACGGCGCCGAAGTACGCGTTCACACAGCGCAGGGCTCAGTCCGCGCTAAAACGCTGGTGCTGGGCTGCAACGCCTATCTCAATGATCTGGATGTTGAGCTGAGTGGCAAAGTGTTGCCCGCAGGCAGTTACATCATCGCCACGCAACCTCTGAGCGAAGAACAGGCGCATCAGCTTCTGCCACGTAACACGGCGGTCTGCGACCAACAGGTGGCAGTGGATTACTTCAGGCTGTCAGCGGATCGTCGGCTGTTGTTCGGCGGGGCGTGTCACTACTCCGGTCGCGACCCGCAGGACATCGCGGGTTACATGACACCGAAGATGCTGAAGGTTTTTCCACAACTGGCCGGCGTAAAGATCGATTACCAATGGGGCGGCATGATCGGCATCGGCGCCAACCGCCTGCCACAGATCGGCCGGCTTAAAGATCATCCCAACGTCTTTTACGCTCAGGCGTACGCCGGGCACGGGCTGAACGCAACACACCTGGCCGGCAAATTGTTGGCCGAGGCCATTAGCGGCCACCACAGCGGCGGCTTCGAACTTTTCAACAAGGTCCCGCACATGACCTTCCCGGGCGGCAAGCACCTGCGTTCGCCTCTGCTGGCACTGGGGATGTTGTGGCATCGGTTGAAGGAATTGCGCTAATACAGAACCGTCCTTATCACAATTACTGGCTGCAAATCCCGCACGCGCGATAACCGTGGGAGGGAGCTTGCTCGCGATCAGGCCATAACATCCCCCACATCTACTGGTACTGACCGGCGAATCGCGAGCAAGCTCCCTCCCACAGACCAAACGTTCAGCACAACAGGGCCGCGCCTGAACGATGAGTGATTTCCACCCATCAGACACCTATTCCCTCCAAAACGGCTTCACCCCCTCTTCCCGCGCTTGCTCTGCCGTCAGCCCAACGTCTTTCAGTTGATCGGCATTCAAACTCAGCAGTGCCCGGCGCGTCGCCCGCCGATGCTGAAACAGCGCCCAGCGGCTGAGGTTGCGCGGGTAGCTCGTCTTCGCCGAGCGAGCTTGCCCGTCTACCAGTTCCTGGCCGTAAAGCGCTAACCGCACATCGCTCAACCCGTTCATGTTCCTGCACCTCATCATGTGTTCGTGTAGCTTCATGATGAGCGCGGGCGCAAAACCATTACAGAACCACAAAACCTAAATATTTTTCATACAGATGGCACTAATCTAACGCTGAATGGTGTATTTTTGGGCCATCTGTATGGACTCAGGCCAGTAAAATCACCGGAGGTTGCTATGACCCTGTACGTCAATCTTGCTGATCTGCTCGGCTCGCGCATCGAAAACGGCTTCTATCGCCCCGGTGACCGCCTGCCGTCAGTGCGAGCGCTAAGTATTGAGCACGGCGTGAGTCTGAGCACGGTCCAGCAGGCGTACAGGCTGCTGGAAGACAACGGGTTGGCCTCCCCCAAGCCAAAATCCGGTTATTTCGTTCCTGCCGGGCGCAGGGCTCCTGCCCTTCCAGTGGTCGGTCGCCCAGCGCAACGGCCGGTGGATATTTCCCAATGGGATCAAGTGCTGGAGCTGGCCAGTGCCACGCCAAATCCGGATGTCATACAGTTCGCCCGCGGCATGCCGGACATCACCAGCCCTACGCTGCGCCCCCTGACCCAAGCACTGGGCAAAATCAGTCGGCGCATGGACATGCCGGGGCTGTATTACGACAACATCCACGGCACCCAAGTCTTGCGCGATCAAGTCGCGCGCCTGCTGCTTGATTCAGGGACCAGCGTCGGCCCGGAGGATCTGGTAATTACCACCGGCGCGCAGGAAGCGCTGTCCGTGAGCATCCGTTCGGTCTGCCAGCCCGGCGATATCGTGGCCGTGGATTCGCCGAGTTTTCATGGCGCCATGCAGGCGCTCAAAGGGCTGGGCATGAAGGCACTGGAAATCCCCACTGACCCCATCACCGGCATCAGCATCCAAGCACTCGAACTGGCGCTGGAGCAGTGGCCGATCAAGGCCATACAGTTGACCCCCAATTGCAATAACCCGCTGGGCTACATCATGCCGGAGGAGCGCAAACGCGCCCTGCTCACCCTTGCACAACGCTATGACGTGGCGATCATCGAAGACGATGTGTACGGCGACATTGCCTACACCTATCCGCGTCCTCGCACGATCAAATCCTTCGACGAAGATGGCCGCGTCCTGCTGTGCAGTTCGTTCTCCAAAACCCTGGCGCCGGGTCTGCGCGTTGGCTGGGTAGCGCCGGGGCGGTATCTGGACCGCGCGCTGCACATGAAGTACATCAGCACCGGCTCCACCGCGACCCAGCCACAGCTGGCAATTGCCGAGTTTCTCAAGGACGGCCATTACGAACCGCACATGCGCCGGATGCGCGCCCAATACCAGCGCAGCCGCGATCAGATGACCGACTGGGTGACCCGTTATTTTCCGGAAAGCACGCGGGTCAGTCGCCCGCAGGGTGGCTTCATGTTGTGGATCGAGCTGCCGGACACATTTGATTCCCTGCGTCTGAACCGGGCATTACAAGGCCAGGGCGTACAGATCGCCGTCGGCAGCATATTTTCGGCCTCCGGCAAGTACAGAAACTGCCTGCGCATGAACTTCGCCGCCAAGCCCACACCGCAGATCGAGGAGGCTGTGCGCAAGGTCGGAGCAGCTGTTTCGAAACTAATGATGCAAACGGATTGACCAGTGGTTAACTTTTTGCAGCCAGATGCGGTCATATCGCCGTGATGTAACTTCTGGATAAATCCGTTGACCTATAAATGGGCCACGCCCTTCCTGCTGTTTTGTGCCCTCTGCGTCAGCGGATGCGCCCACACCCCGCCCGCTGGCCTGCCGACTCAGGCACTGCCCGCAGCCGATTCGTCCTTCGGCCGTTCGATCATGGCGCAGGCCAGACCTTACGAGGGAAAGTCGGGTTTCCGCTTGCTGCCCAATAGCACAGAAGCCTTCATGGCCCGCGCCGAGCTGATCCGCAACGCCAGGACCAGCCTTGATCTGCAGTACTACATCGTGCACGACGGCCTGAGTACTCGGGCGCTGGTGGACGAACTGCTCAAAGCCGCCGATCGCGGCGTGCGCGTGCGCATCCTGCTGGATGACACCACCAGCGACGGGCTGGATCAGGTCATCGCCACCCTCGCCGCTCACCCCAATATCCAGATTCGTCTTTTCAATCCGCTCAACCTGGGCCGCAGCACGGGCGCGACTCGCAGCCTGGGCCGGTTGTTCGACCTGTCGCTGCAACATCGGCGCATGCACAACAAACTGTGGCTGGCTGACAGCGCGGTGGCCATCGTTGGCGGGCGCAATCTGGGTGACGAGTATTTCGACGCCGAGCCCAATCTGAATTTCACCGACATCGACATGCTCAGTGTCGGGCCAGTGGCCGAGCAATTGGGTCACAGCTTCGATCAGTACTGGAACAGCACACTGAGCAAGCCCATCGATGACTTTGTGTTCTGGCCGCCAGATGCGAAAGATCTGGCTGAAGCTCGCATACGTCTGGCCCAATCATTGGAGCAATCTCACGAGCACAGCAAAGCGCTTTATGAGCGGTTGATGGCCTACAAGGATCATCCACGCATGAAGACCTGGCTCAACGAATTGATCTGGGCCCATAACCAGGCGCTCTGGGACGCACCGACCAAGGTGCTGTCCCGGGGCGAGCCCGATCCGCACTTGCTGCTGACCACACAACTGGCGCCTGATCTGGTGGGTGTGCATCAGGAGTTGATGTTGATATCGGCCTACTTTGTGCCGGGACAGCAAGGGCTGGTCTACCTGACCGGGCTGTCGGACAAAGGCGTGTCGGTCAGTCTACTGACCAACTCGCTGGAAGCCACCGACGTGCCCGCCGTGCACGGCGGCTATGCCCCCTACCGCAAGGCATTGCTGGCCCACGGCGTGAAGCTGTTCGAGCTGCGTCGCCAGCCAGGCGATGTGGGAAATTCAGGTGGCAGCGGGCCGAAGTTCTTCAAGAAGGGCTCATTCACCGGCGGTTCGGATTCAAGCCTGCACAGTAAGGCGATGATCTTTGACCGGCAGAAAGTATTCGTCGGCTCGTTCAATTTCGACCCACGCTCAGTGCTGTGGAACACCGAAGTCGGGGTATTGGTGGACAGCCCGGAACTCACTCAATACCTGCGCGAGCTGGCGCTACAGGGTATGGCACCGGCGATCAGCTATCAGGCCAAACTGGAGAATGATCGCGTGGTGTGGGTCACCGAAGACAACGGCAAGATTCACACGGTCCATCAGGAGCCAGGGGACTGGTGGCGCCGCTTCAATGCCTGGTTCGCCACGTCCGTCGGCCTTGAGCGCATGCTCTAGGCCGCGACTGGCTCAACACCAAACGCACGATGACGCTGCGACAGGATCACCAGCCCGAAGGCTCCCGCCGCCATCAGCAACGGCAACGCTTGGCCGCTGATCCACTGGCTGCCTGCCCCCGCCAGCAGCGGACCTAGCAGACAACCGATGCCCCACAGTTGCGCCACGTGAGCATTGGCGCGAACCAGCGCGTCATCGCGATATCGCTCGCCAATCAGGATCAGCGACAGGGTGAACAACCCGCCCGCGCTGGCGCCGAACAGCACCCACAGCGGCCAGATCAGTGGCGTATCCACCAGCAAAGGAATCAACAGGCTGGCCACCATCAGCGCCAGCGCACAGCCGGAAAACAGCTTACGTCGGGAAACACGGTCGGCCAGCGCCCCGATGGGCAATTGCAGCAGCGCATCGCCCACCACGACCGTGCTGACCATCGCCAGGGCAATTTCCGGGGTAAAACCCTGTTGCAGGCAATACACCGGCAACAACGTCAGAATCATCGCCTCAAACCCGGCGAACAGCGCGATGGCCCAGGCGATGGCGGGCAGCCGCGCACAGAACCCCCACAAATCCCCCAGCGTGACATTGGCCGAATGAGCGCTGGGCGCTCCCGTGCGCCCCAGCAGCAACAGCGGCGAGGTCGCCAGCAGGGCCGTGCCCACCCAGAAACCGTAGTCGGCGTCGGTGCCGACGAACCCCAGCAATATGGGGCCTGCCAACTGACTCAGGGCGTAGCTGCTGCCATACAGGGCAACCAGTTTGCCGCGAAGGCGTTCCACCACCAGTTGGTTGATCCAGCTTTCACCGAGGATGAAGACGATGGTCAGGATGACCCCGAGCATCAGCCGCAGCACCAGCCAGATCCAATAATTGGGCAGCAGTGCGAGCAACCCGACCGAAAACGAGCCGCCCCACAGGCAAAAGCGCATCAATGCAGGCGTTCCCAGCCAAGCCGCCAGACGACTGGCCAGGCTGGCGCCCATCAGCACGCCAATGGCAGGCATTGCGGCCATGACACCGATAGCGAACGCACCGTAACCCCAGGCCTCAAGCCGCAACGACACCAGCGGCATACTGACGCCCAGCGCCAGCCCGACGCTCAACACCGAGGCCAGAACGGCGAAATACGTACCCCAACGCATTAATGCGCTCCAGTAGTTTTAGAAGAGAGACAAAACAGCCGGGTCTTCGTGGGAAGCCCGGCTGCACCCTCTCTCATTAACGCCGCTGATTCTGTTGGAGCGAGGCTTGCCCGCGAAGCTAACGACGTAGTGCGTCAGATAAACCCGGCTGTCAATTTCGTCCGAATGCGGCCCAAACCAAGCCCCGCTCCAACAGGGATCGCGATACTTACAACTTGATCCAGGTCGCCTTCAGTTCGGTGTACTTGTCGAACGCGTGCAGCGATTTGTCGCGGCCGTTCCCCGATTGCTTGAACCCACCAAACGGCGCCGTCATGTCGCCGCCGTCATACTGGTTGACCCACACGCTACCGGCGCGCAACGCTTTTGCCGTCAGGTGTGCCTTGGAAAGATCAGCCGTCCACACCGCAGCAGCCAGGCCGTACGGCGTGTCATTGGCAATCTGGATCGCTTCTTCGGCAGAGTCGAACGTCAACACCGAAAGCACGGAGCCGAAGATCTCTTCCTGGGCGATTTTCATGGCGTTGGTCACACCGTCGAAAATCGTCGGTTCAACGTAGGTGCCGCCCGTTTCCTGCAAGATCCGTTTGCCGCCGGCGACCAGCTTGGCGCCATCGGTATGGCCGGATTCGATGTACGAAAGTACGGTGTTCATCTGCTGGGTGTCGACCAAAGCGCCCACGTTGGTGGCCGGGTCGAGGGGGTTGCCGGGTTTCCAGGCTTTCAGCGCCTCGATCACCATTGGCAGGAATTTGTCTTTGATCGAACGCTCTACCAGCAATCGCGAGCCAGCGGTACAGACTTCGCCCTGGTTGAACGCGATAGCGCTGGCGGCCGATTCAGCAGCAGCTTGCAGGTCAGGCGCGTCGGCAAACACGATGTTGGGGCTTTTGCCGCCTGCTTCGAGCCAGATGCGCTTCATGTTCGACTCGCCCGAGTAAATCAACAGCTGCTTGGCGATTTTGGTCGAGCCGGTGAATACCGCAGTGTCCACGTCCATATGCAGCGCCAGCGCTTTGCCGACGGTGTGGCCGTAGCCTGGCAGCACGTTGAGAACGCCGGCCGGAATGCCTGCCTCAATCGCCAGTTGCGCGACACGGATGGCGGTCAGCGGGGATTTTTCCGAAGGCTTCAGAATGACCGAGTTACCGCTGGACAACGCAGGCCCCAACTTCCAGGACGCCATCAGCAACGGGAAATTCCACGGCACGATGGCAGCAACCACGCCGATAGGCTCACGCGTAACAAGACCCAGCTGATCATGTGGGGTGGCGGCCACTTCGTCGTAAATCTTGTCGATGGCCTCGCCGCTCCAGCTCAACGCTTGCGCGGAGCCCGGAATGTCGATGCCATAGGAATCGCTGATCGGCTTACCCATGTCGAGGGTTTCGAGCAGTGCGAGTTCTTCGATGTTTTCGTTGATGAGGGCGGCAAAGCGCAGCATTGCGGCTTTGCGCTTGACCGGTGCCAGGCGTGACCAGACACCGGAATTGAAAGTGGCACGGGCGTTTTCAACAGCGCGTTGTGCATCGGCGGCATCGCAACTGGCGACGTGGGCCAGAAAACGACCATCGACCGGGCTGATGCAGTCAAACGTAGCGCCGGCGGCTGCGTCGGTGTATTCGCCGTTGATAAACGCACGGCCTTCGATCTTCAAATTCTGGGCGCGTTGCTCCCAGTCAGCATGAGTCAGGGTCGTCATGAAACATTCCTCCTCTTGTGAATCAGGTCACGCCCTGGCAGTCGTGGACCGCGCCGCAGGACTGGCCCAAATGTTGTGCCGAATCGGCCAAAGGCATTTGCCACCCTAAACCAGCATCCGGGGAATTTCCAATATATTGGACACAAACCCCGAAACGCCGGCAATTCGTGCATTTTATTCAACACGCCACTGCGGCACTATCACTTGGCTTGCACCTCCAACGCTTAACGTCATCGCATCCTTCAGGAGCCAGAGAAATCATGAGTATCGAAAGCATCGTCGACTTCAGCGCCGTCAGCACTGAAGCGCAACGCTATCGCCCTGCAGCCGAGAAGATTCTCAAGGGAGATCCTGAGCAAACGCTGTACAACCACTACAACAGCCCCTGCGGACAAATGAGCGCGGGAGTATGGGAAGGCGAACCAGGGCAGTGGAAAGTCAGTTACACGGAGCACGAATACTGCGAAATCGTACAAGGCGTATCGGTTCTGCGCGACGAAGACGGCAATTCCAAAACCTTGCGCGCAGGTGACCGGTTCGTGATCCCGGCCGGGTTTGTTGGCACCTGGGAGGTGCTGGAGGCATGCAGGAAGATCTATGTGGTGTTTGAGCCCAAATCTTGATCGCCAAACGTCACCCACAAAAAAGCCCGCATCGCTGCGGGCTTTTTCGTAAGAGGCGAAAATCAATTACTTGATTTTGGCTTCTTTGTAGATCACGTGCTTACGAGCAACCGGATCGAATTTTTTAATTTCGATTTTGTCCGGAGTAGTGCGCTTGTTCTTGTCGGTGGTGTAGAAGTGGCCGGTGTTAGCGGTCGACACCAAACGGATCAATTCACGCATGATTCTCTCCCTTAAACCTTAGCGCCAGCACGGCGGATTTCAGCCAGAACGACTGTAATGCCACGCTTGTCGATGATGCGCATGCCTTTAGCAGATACGCGCAGACGTACAAAACGTTTCTCTTCTTCAACCCAGAAGCGGTGATGCTGCAGGTTTGGCAGGAAACGACGACGGG